>JAABUP010002470.1_pt1 | contig 35660 bp, 48 predicted proteins | sample 5559201 | NCBI WGS metagenome assembly JAABUP01 (sample SAMN10711887, study PRJNA513373) | rock metagenome | isolation source: Antarctica rocks | place: Antarctica
TGGCTTCCTCTTTGTATGGGTCATCAATGCCAAATACAAGTTCACACTGGACCTTTTTGACCGCTGGGGTTACAAGTAAGCCTCTCCCCCATGTGAAGCATGTCCGTCATTCTGCTTCTGGTGAGACCCTGCAATGCAGCTTGGGCTTCAGCAAGAATGAGGCTGCATGCTGCAGGTTGGTGGATGAGATTGTCTGGGTCAAGATGACTGTAAACAGAAGAATGGCAAAATCACATGGCTACTACCTGCAACATGCTAAGGAGGTTTGCTTAGTTGGCAAAAAAGGCTCAGATCCTCCAGGCACTAAGAGGTGTGTAGGCAGTGACATCATATACAGTGAGCGCAGAGGGCAGAGTCAGAAGCCAGAGGAGATCTATCAGCTCATCGAGGAGCTAGTCCCAAATGGTGAGTCAGCCCATCTAGTCCTGTTCATCATTGTCAAACAACATGTGTAAACTTCTGCAACTGCATCAGTGTTGCAATAATTCCAGATGAGCACACAGCTGTTCACTTGCAATAGTTTGCTTTATCATGCTTGCAAGGGCATATCTGATGCCAGCAGCAAATTGAATGCACGTTTACAATAGCTTATCAGCTGTTTGCAACCAGGATTTGACGGGTGGCAATGCTCCGTCCAGGCAAGTACCTTGAAATCTTTGGCCGCAAGAACAATCTGCACAACTACTGGGTTACAGTGGGCAATGAGGTGACTGGCACCGGTCTGCCAACAGAAGATGAGGCTGCTTTGAAAGCAAACAAGGCAATACCTGGAGCAGTATATGGCGCCAGGAACTGACCTACTATACTGTCCTGAGTCAAAAACATTGTACATGCTTGTACTTCGATGCATATAATGATCATGGCTAAGCAGTAATTTCCGGAACACAAGACAGCCCAAATATGCTCAGTAAACCCATAGACGTGTGAGCTATTGCAGCTGTATGAAATGCTCAGCATACACAGTCTGCATAGCACCAACAGTGTTGATGCTCTGCAATTGTCTGGCCATACCATACCCCAACAGGAACACGCACAACACACACGTCTTCACAGCAAGGATCCCAGCTTTGATTGGAGATCTTGCCTATCTACTTGCTGACAGCAGGAATATTATATCTCTTGCTGGCACGTTGACAAAAAAGTCCAATCTATATCTGCTGTTCATACTTTGCCACGCAGCAAACGCTTCCGCCTATTCCACCACCAACCAGCTGCAAGTATGCTACTGCCAATGACAACGGCTGCGCCTAACACAACCTGCATTCCCATCAGCAATCAGGCATGTTCACAGATTGTAACAGTACCAAGAGCGCAAGTGACATTTAGGCACATCACAGTGGTGCAGAAAAAGTCTCTTGTACATTGAGTTGAGCTGGCAAATACAGCTTGATTTTGCACCTTTTGTCAAGAGCAATATGAAAGAGCAGACGGTCAGGCTATAAATCTATGAGCAGCACAGCAGTGTGAGTGCACTCACCTCTTGAGTGGTATAGGATGTTGCCAATGAACCAATTGAACTTGATGCAATAGCTGAGCTTCCATACAGGGTTACTGGCAACTGAGTGCCAAGTTTGGTCAGAAGTTCATGCGCAGCAGCGTAATCTTTAAGGTACCTTCCCTGCATAGCATCACATGCTTGGCAGAATGTCAGCATTGCAAATTGATTTAGCCTCTGTGCCCAGTTGCTAGGCAAAGCACACAGAACTTTGGTACCTGATCTGCAGCATACTGCTCTACATAACCCTTGATCTCTGCATCTTCAAGCAGAGGCCCATCTTGTGGAATGGTCCCCTTCAAAAGGTCCCTGAAGAGGCATTTGAGGAACATCAAGCTTCAGGTCCTTCTTAGCTTGCAGTTGTCATGCAGGCTGAGAGATACTGTGCAGAAGCAATGAGCTTGGCTAGGCGTCATGAATGACTCATAGTTTGGTAAATGTTGCTCTCACTTGAAGTATGCATTGGAGAATCTTTTGCTCAGGTCTCTGTAATGCTTGTCAAACAAGTCTTGGTCTGTGCTTGTCTCTCGTCCCCATCTGCCAATGTAATGAGCCCCCAGCAAGACAACAAACTGTTGAGTTGACAATCCCAATCTTTCAAACACCTTCTTGAGCTGTGTCACAGCACTTGGGCTGCCTGCATTCATGATGTGTACATGGGAAAGTGGACACAGCAGCTGTGACTACATCAACCAATGCTGGCAAAAGGGGTTAGACATTACCCAGGTCAAATGATGGCAATCGCCCTTGTGGGGGAGCTACTCTGGAATCTCTTCTGCCTGTATTCAAGGTATATCATCCAGTGGATGTACAGGTATGGCCCAGCGTTCAGCAGTGGTGCTGATCTTGTCAGAATCAGCAACCCACCTGGTGTAAAGTTAATGAAAGGGCCACCAGCAACTCTGACAGCAATAATGCCTGACAGTTGAAACAGGTCTGCACAGGATTTATCTTGTCTCAGTGTCTGAATGAAAGACTTCTTTGTGCACTTAAAGTCGTTGAATGCAGTCAGACTCATCTTATACCTGCATATGTTAAAACCTGATACTGTGCTTTGATCGGTTCCAGCAATTCCAACGCAGAGCTCAGGCTTTCGTTGCCCGCATGGTCTAGTTCCCTTTGTACACGTATGCTTCCGTTTGCACCTCCAGTTTTTGTTGTACCGTCGTAGGTCATGGCATCGTGGTACGCGAGTCTCAAAAACAGGGGAACGCATCTTGTTTGCTCAAGCAAGGTCTCGACCTCTTTTTTTGCTCCTTCCACAGCAGCTAAGTATTCCTTGTCCACCTCTGGCGTGCCAGTGCCCGACACTCTGCCGTTGGCTGCCATAGTGTGCGCGACGCTGTGATGCCTTGCGGCACCAAGCTAGGTTGTGGGTTGACCGAGCTGAGCTGGACTGTTGACCTGTGCTCATGCTGTGCTGTGACAGCCCAGCTTGTGACTGTCTCAATCGAAGCTCTCGATGGCAGCTTGTGTGGAATCCCAAACCATGCACGACCTCGAAAGTACTATTCATGCGTTGCTAGTGCGTCGTGCACCATAGCTCTTTGACGTGAAGTGCATGCAAAGCAAAGGACAGTGACTCGAGCACTTTACGTTAGGTCAAAGCAGTAAGCTTGAAGCTCCCGGCAGACAGCGCGAGCAAAGTGCAGTTATGCTTGTAGAAGTGCAAACGACGGTATTTTCACCTTACATGAGTTATGGCGCTCTTTCGAAGGACGCTGATCACATCCGCGCGATCACAACCTACAAGTGGTGAATTACGCTTGCGGCATCAAATGCCGCCACCAAATTTGTGGCGACCTGCAGGGCTTCCCAGACTTGCTGTGGCAGGGTTCCCTTCCCCGACAATACCACCGCAGCTCCTGAGCCTTTTGCTGCCACTACAGCTTGTCTCAAGAAGCTTGTCAGCTATATTGCAGCGATCTGCCCATGGCTCCGGAAGCTGCTCTTCTACAGGTCCAGATTGGAACAAGCTGAATGCAAATCTGTTGAGCTTGGCCGCATTTTGACAACTAGACTGCCATGCAGGTGCAGTCAACAGGACCAGTGAGGTTGTCGGCCACATTCACACCTACTCTCGCCTTTCATGTATGGCATAGCTTTTGCAGGATTGCTATGGCCACAGATGTGCTGCTTCCCCTGTGTTGGCTACCAGCTGCAGCCCAGCTGTACAACAGCCAAAGAACTTCATGGACCCAAATCCATGGTCCTAGACACAGCGTTCTGGTCCTTTCTGCGCTATCTGGAATGCCCCCAACAGCACTTACATCTGACAGCTGCCAATGGCAGACCCAGCGTGACAGCACAGCTTCTTCTTCAGACAATGTCAGTACAAAGCCACTAATGAGCATGTTGCAGACTCTCACAGATATTGCGCAGTCTGTTCAGCAGAAGGCACCAAGTGAGAGCAGGTAGCAGGCTGACACCGTGATGAAATCTCTGTTGCACCCAAGCACAGAACAGCAGCCCAAGTACCATGGATATCGCAACATGATGCTGGGTTCAAGCATTCTTATGGTGAAGTTGGCCTCCTTACTGGGCACTGTTCCAGCAGCATCAGCCACGACAGCCTCAGCTCACAGAACATTGTGGAAGATCCTACAGAGCTTGTGCTGCTGCCCACCAGCTCTGCAAGGCGCCACAGGGTGCTGTCAGACAGAAGCTGAAGAGGAGTCGCACCTATCTGTGCTCCTTGTTCAGCTGCTTGTCCCCATCATGCGTCAAAGTCTGAAGGGCAACCCAAAGGTGGCAGAGACATGCTGCCATATGTTGGCGTGGCTGCTGTCAGGAGGATGGGAGCAGACTTCCCAGCAGGTCACCTCTGAGATTTTGCATCTGGGTACGACACATGCAGTGGTAACCAACAATTCTTTGACTACATGAGCTGACTCTCCTGTGAAAATGCACAACTGATTGTACACAGTAGACAAACGCTCAGTCAAACTCAGGCACACTCTACATGTGACAATGTAACAGTCAACAGCTGTGAAATGAGCCATTTCAACATGCTTGCAACCAAGTGGCGTGAAAACTGTGATATTTTGGTTGTGTGCAGGAGGCATTGTCAGCTTAGTGGCCGCATTTGATGGGGACAGAGCTGTAGCTGAGGTGGCATTTAGTACGCTTGGGCTCATTGTGTCTGGCAGCAGCTTGGTACATGAGACAGCAGCAACCATTGCAGAACTTCTATCACGCCTGCAAGCAGTGCGCCGGGCTCCAAATTGCTGTGCCCATCCTTGACTGGTCAAGAGAACGAACAACTGAAGCTGAGTGGTAATTCACCGATCAGACACAAGTCTCCTGCTTAGCACCTTGAGCTGCCTTGTCCTGAGCTGCATCAAAGTTAGGGTGCCGAGAACTGACCTAACACAGAGAAGCTTGAGGTGATCGAGTTGGACCCAAGCTTCCCGTAGCCTTTCAGCCAGTTGAGTGATAGGTCAGGGCAGCTGGTATGTGTCAGTCTTCCTGCTACTTACTCAGCAGACAACTGCTACCTATACCATTGATTGTCTTCGATGGACACTCTCAGAAAACAGCCAACAACTGGACCTGCTATTGCAGAATTGAGGCAGAGAGTTGCGCTTGGCAAGGGTGTCGTGTGGAGGGCTGCAGATGTATGGATAATTCTGACTGGCTGATGTTTTGCTTGGCTAAGGCAAAGCTGGTTCAGAGCATGGCACTGACAACCACACCATGACCCAACAGCTGCAGCAGCCAGATCTGGATGTACTTGAAGTATGCAAAACTAGACCATGCAGTGTTGGCAGAAAGGTCATTTGGGGACATGCCCGGTGGTATTTGTAAGAGCCACTTCTGCCTTGTTGGAGCAGATTGTGCTGTTGCCTAGTGCCTTTCATGCAAACTTGGTGTGTCTAGCCTGAGAAAAGCTTCCGGTATGAATTTACACACTCAGGACCCAGCAGTCAACCTCACACAGTTGCGTAGGTGTCAGCTTAAGCAAGTGAAACCATTGCAGCATTTTCAAAGAGCATCCTCCGATGACTGCCCTTCTGGTGTGCAATGCTGTACATGCAGAAGAGGGTGGCATTATGTGGCAGCATACCTTGGTCATGGGGCAGCAGAGCGTGCTAAGCAGTGTGCTGTCTGGAGCATGGGGTTGGGGTGCACGAGCACAAGGGATGAAGCGCTTGCAACGGCCTCAGTTGTACTTCGTACATCAGCAAGCATGCTGTTCATGTTGTCTGACTGCTTGTAGCACCTCCCTAACTTGCTGTCTGCTGAGGTGCCATTGTGAGTGAGGTGTGAGGATGTGATGCTGTCACTTCTGTTATCATTATTGACTATCCCAAGCGTTACATCAGAAGCATCTGCAGCCAGCCACAGACCTAGCATAGCTGATGCGCGAGTTTCTTCCTTGTCTCGACTGAGAAAACTGCCTTTTAGCACCTCAGACACTGTAGCTGAGCAGACCACCAAACAACAGTTGCAAAGTCTTCATTATCAAGACAAGTGGACCATAGAGTCTATTGGATTATTGCTCATGTCGACTGGTAATCTACAGCCCGCCCAGTAGACACTCACGCTCTACATGCTGCAAGGGAAGCACTGACAGCATAAGATATCAGACCCTGATCACATGCATGCGCCCATCTGTCATATGCATGAGCTTATAGCTCAGATTTAAGGGTGAAAGCAGACTGCCAAAAGCAACTGCTTGTTTTACAGCAGATTGCCTAGTCACCCTACCATATGCTCACTTTGTCGAAGGCATCAGTGACAGCTTGCATAGTGCCGTTGGACTCATCTCCTGTGCCACAGCCAAGACCCTCAGCCAAGACCCTCACCCTTGCCCTGTTCTCTTCTTCCAGCATGCTGCCATTTCTCTGTTTTCTGCTGCTGCACTTGATGCTCTTTGTCCTGTCGCTGCTGCTGTGGCGGCTGTTCCGTCAGTAGTACCAGGTCCTGTCTTTTCTGGCCTGCTTGACAGCCTCTTTGGCTTTGCCTCAGTGACCAGTCGCTTCAGCACCAGACTGCTCTGCTGCAGGCAGCAGAGCAGCTTTCATGTCTCAGTCGGCTTGCAGTTTTGCGGCCATGCATTGGAGGCTTTGTAGCCTTCAGGTAAGAAACCCATGGTGGTGCAGACCTGTTGCTATGCGCCAATGGAGAGCTCAGACCAGCAAGTGCTTAGCATCAGTAATTGTGCAGCATATTGTTGTCCGCAAAAGCTGAACTACTCAAGGGCTACACATCTCTGCCAATCTTGCACTGGACAACAGGATCCTGGCACAGCATTGCAAGCTCTTACACAGCCTAGAAAGACAAGGCTGCCCTGACAGCAGGTCACCTCATTGCAGGCAAAGCACGCACGACAGCAAAATAGAAGGCCCAAGCTTGGCCTTAAGGCCAACAAGTAGATAAAGACAGAAATCTCACTGAATAGCTATCAAAACTGCTAGCAAAATGAATCAGGATCTCTTGCATCACATCTGGACGCAGACCTCTCTCACACTGTGCTTCAGCTAGCTGAACTAAGAGTGCCTTCGGTCATGACGCTCCAATTGCAGCATGCTTTCTTAGCAAAGACAGCCTGTCTCGCACACAACCCAAAGCCCTCATCAACATGAAGAAACGCTGGCGCAAGGTGTAGAGTCAGCTGATTTTCTCCTAGCTGGAGAAATTGCTGAGGTATCTTGAACCTCTGTGCTTAATGGCGCTTTGTGACTGTGTAGCTTGGTGCTGGTCTTTCATGTATCAGTTCTACAGGGCGAGCTCGTCCCAGATTACATAAATTACAGGACATCAGGTGAATGCACCATCCTCAGCAATGACAGGCACAAGATCAAACCAAAATTGTGCAACTTGCTGACCCACAATACAAAGCAATGCCACTGTAACGAATTCAGTGGTTAGCGCGCAAAACGAGACAGGACAGAGCTGTTAGTTGACCAAGAAAGCGTACACATGGCCGAAAGGGCACTAGACTGAAGCGTACACATGGCCTAAATGGCACTCTAGATATCGCAAAGATCCACAGAAGTGGTTAAAGTACACACCAGGCCTCAACGGCACTACATTACAGGTGACCAGGTCATCTTGACCAGCTCAAATGAGACTATGATGACAAACTCCTCTATGTGCTTATGCTGTGCGCACCCGAAGCTTGCCCTTAGCAAACAGAATGGACAGGACAGCAACGGCAAGAACACCAAGAGCGTTCATCCAGAAGTCTTTATGATTGCCTGGCTCCTGGACTGCCTTCTTGGTCTGAGCATGTGCACCAAGACTGCAAGGCCACCAGAACAAGCTTCCACGTTGGATGCTTAGATCATAGTGCTGACTCATTGCACAGACACACAGGATGCACACAGCATGCACACTGCATCATGCACTTCACAGCATGCCAGTGAAAGCAGGCTTGATTGTTGACCTTTGACATAGGATGCATGCAATATGCAGCAGGCCTGTCAAGAGCAACATATGTCAAGTGGAGGCCAAAGACGTACATTGTGCCTCGCATTTTGTTGCCAAGACCCACAAACATGTTTCCAAGGTGGCCTCCAACTGAAATGACATCCTCCCCGAGCTTGACCAGACCATCACCCAGCTTGCCCAATGCAGCCTGAAATGGGTTTGACCTATTTGCACAATCCTGCAGATAGCGTCCAACGCTCACTTGCAACAGAAATTGGGCTCCTGTAAAGCATGCCGTCTTGGGTTCACCATGACCACATCCAAGCATGAGTGGCAGGAAAGGAAGGCAAGGCGCAGAAAACTTAGTCTGACATTTATTGATGCAGAGCCAACAGCGTAATTGATGTCAATGCAAGAGAGCATTATAGGATGGCTTGTTGACTGTGCATACAACAAGCATGGTCAGGAGCTAGGAGGGCTGCGTGTATGTGCCATGCATGTAGAGAGCAAGTTTGAACAGAGCAGCCAGATGAACCTCACCTGTTCAGGGACATCTGTGACATCCTCAATGACAACATCTGAAGGTGGAGCTGCCAGCAAATTTGAAGGGCCCTAGAGACACCAAAAGAGTGTGGAAAGGCAGCTATATGTACATGCAAGCCAACACTGTGGCGTTCACGCCTGGGAGTGTGATTGGAACAGTGACAGGTGACTCATTAATCAGGTCAAGACTACTTGGTCTGCAGCAGCCCTCTAGGAGCTCTGAGTTCCAGGAATGATGGGCATGACATGATGCAGCTGACATGAGACAAAGTGAGCACAGTACAATGGGCTTACTATGCTGGTAAGCTAACCTGTGATTCAATGAATCTGGCAAAATTGGGATCTTCTTGCAGAGCCTGATGGACTGACTGCTGCACACCCGGGTTGTTCAGCTGCACAGCACCGGATCCACATCAATCACTGCTGGTGACCTATCAATTGTTGGTAAAGCCTTCTGCCTGTGACAGTTGGCTAACTTGCTGAAACTGAACAGACTTACAAGTGTAGTAAGAAGAGAGCCGCATTGACGGATTGGCAAAAGGTCGGCGCGCTCAATGTGGTCATTGGCACTCGCACCGCTGGAAGTGCATGATGATGCGTCATCATCCTCAGATACAACCTCTGCACCTTGTGCATTGTGTGCATGCACAGGTTTGGCTCTGCATGATCCACCAGAACAGCGAGGCCTTCTGCTGGGACATGTCACGCATTCCACCCATCAGTGAGTCAAGCTTGCAATTATGTGTGCCAGGCGTATGCATTTGCCCTCAGAGCATCATGTGCAGCGGGCAACCTGTAGCTGAAGCCCAACATCTCAGACAGAGCATCTTGCACATCAGCTGGCTCCACAAAAACGTTCCCATCCCTCACATTTGCCATCATCCACTCCCCCTGTCATGGTGGAGCAAAGGGATCAGCAGGTTGGGACAGAAGCGATTGCATTCAGACGAAGCCAAATGAAAGCTCACATCCGGTACGTGCATGGACTCCAGATCTTTGTTAAAATGCACTGTCTCTTCGTCCTGCACAAGACGCCTGATAGTCAGCGCAAGCCAAAAGCAGACTCTGCAACCTGAAGTGGTCCCGTGGCGGTACCTTGCTGCGAGGTGGGAACACAGAGCGCGGCTGCACTGCCCTAGCATGAGATACTTCTGGTACAGCTGCTGCTGCAACAGCTGCTCCTCCAGCAACCCGTGTGGCAGCCGATGTGAGGGCACCACGCAGCATGATGTCAGCTCCAGAAATTTGCAAGGGAGCGAGGGATGTCCGCGGTATCAAGTCGCAGCTGACTATATGTCTGCTCAGACAGGGGTAAAAAATTAGCACGGCTTGAGCTTTTCCGAGGTGTCCTTAGCTCTCATCGCTTCACACAGTCGATCCCCAGATTCCAGAATCACACACAGCATAAGAGAGGAAGAGGAATTCCTTGCGGAAGGCAACGTTGGAAGCTGGATGCTGCAGGGCATGATGACCTCGCTTTTCATGGTGATATCAGCCTAAGGTAGTAGGCAGAATTGACATACCAGCAATGTTGACATACCAATAATGATTCCCTGATGGCCTATATCAGTATATACATGCATGCAATGCTTTGCATCGCCTGAGACACCTTGCATCATGCGGGGCGAATACGATACGAGCATGAGCAACGACTTCACAGGAAAAGGCAGCGGCGTTAATGGTCACCACACACATGCATGGTAACGCCATTGATCGTCACCGCACATATGTGGTATCTTGTGCTTTGACAGCTTAAGAGCAGCTATTGCCTGGCATCAGATTTTGAGCTCTTACATAAATTACGAAGGCTGCAGCAGTCTTGACGGCAAGGAAACCAGAGGCAAAGGTAGCAAAGTTGCAACTGCAAGCTCTTACAGCTGTCTGCAGCCAGATCAGAGCCTGCTGCTTCAGCTCAAGGCAGTGCAGATGCATTTGCAGACACCCTAATCATCAAAGTCTGAGTCATATGCAGCAGTGGAAGTGTTTGGCACCTGTCTCTGTCTTGAGGCATGGGAAGGCGTCAGAGAAAAGGGCAAATTGTACACCTCAACAGTGCCTTTGTTGACCACAGCACCCTTGCCGCAAAGCTTGGGGTTGAAAGTTGCAAGGCATTTCTCTGCTGACTCCCCAGACTGCAGCAAATCACGGTGTCAGCCATGACGACTACGTGCGTGGGTGGTCCAAGGACCTAGGATATGCTCAAAGACTCCTGTGAAACTGGGATGGCCACATGATGCAAGCTTACCAAGATTGTTGCACATTGGAACTTGAGCTCAACTCCTGTTGTTGGATGGCCTTGCAATGCTTCAATGACCTGCTGTTCGTCCCCATGCAGCTGCAATGGTGTCTGTATTGTAGCTGCATCTGCTGCTGTCCGCTCCGCAGGAAATGACACTTCTCTGTTGGTTCTAAAGTTAATTATGGTGACATGCAGAAGCTTCCATTCTACATCTCTGGTACACTCCCTTTCAGCTGTCAGTTGGCTCCCCATGATGCCAAAGCATGCATTGTGGTTGGCATCGAGCAGATGCCCTGATATGTGACCGTCAGGCAGAAGAGCAAGGACTGCTGTGCCAATCAAGCTTGTGCCTTTTGCTTCGGTTGAACTGCTGCAGTCTGTTTCATCCTCATTGACCTCTGGGTCTGTACTTATGCCTTCAAATGCTTGCTCTGCGCTGGGGTGCTCAGTGTGTGAGCTGATGGCAACAGACGCACCACCAGCTTTGTTTGTTTTCCATGCCGTGGTCTGTCTGTCTTGACGTGCTGCTGAAGGTTGCGCCTTGGCGATGTTGCAATAAGCAGATTCCTCTGTTTTGCGTTTCTTGATGGGCACCTGTACCTCTGTGTATGGCTGATCTGTCGCGATCTGAGTCCCACCTCTTTTAGTCTGCCAAGGGCTAACGGAGAAAGAAAGATCTTTGCGCTCACTCTTCCTCACTTGTGGCATGGGGACACACTTTTGACGGTGGATGCTTCATCGGCGGTGCAATGCAACATGCAAGCGAAATGAAGTAACGCCCCGGTTAAGTGGGTTTGGTCAACAAAGGCAACAGTAGCAGACCACGGCATTTGCACATGGTGTTACCAGCCCTTCGGCATAAGCAAACAACAATCAGGTGCATCCATTTGTTACTTTGGAGCCCCTGATCTGCATGCTTTCTCGATTGTTTCCGCACATGGTCATCGCTGCAGCTGCCTCAGAGCACAAAGTAGCCCCTGCACTGAAGGACGTCTTGTCCCGGGCAGCAGCTGCGTCAAAGCAAGCAAACTTGAAGAAGCCGGTAAGATGTATGCGTGTTGCTTGTCCGCATCCCCATCAATTCCCACAGCATATAGGCAGTCAATCTGTGGGGCATGCAGCCTCGCCTTGTTGCTGTCAGTAAGACCAAGCCTAAAGAGCTTGTTCAAGAAGCATATGATGCTGGCCAGAGGGATTTTGGAGAGAACTATGTGCAGGTTGATTTACTGCACCTGCAATCACAGCGATAATCACGCTTGTGCATAGGCATGCATGATGATTCCATTTTTGTGTCCTACAAAAATCAGCAGCAAATTGCAGATTAGCCCCAGGCTCTGGTCACATGCTGCATACCCTTGCTGCATACTCAGAAGCATGTGCTGCTGCTCAGGAAATATCTGAGAAGGCACCACAGCTGCCACAGGACATCAAGTGGCATTTCATAGGGCATTTGCAGTCCAACAAGGCCAAAGCAGTTGTTGGTATGCATGATTGCATGCGCTTTTTTCTGCAGCCTTTGAGCAGATCTCTGCAGCCACGTATATGCCTGATTCAGTGATACAAGGAAATGCTTGGTTGGTCTGCAGATGCTGTGCCAAATCTGGCAGTAGTTGAGACAGTAGACAGTGTCAAAGTAAGTTTTGCTGCTGCCTTTGTGGCCTGCAGCAGCTTTCATTCACTTGTTGTGACAGTATCACTGCTGCTTGCTGCAAGCATACTCTCAGTTTTCTACTGTGCAAGTTCGGTTCATTGAGCACCGTACTTTGCAAAGTCTCCAACACAGTTTTGCTGTTCTTACCAATGAGATCTTGTCAGGACTGGAATGCCCTCTGCATGGCTGCAGCTGGCAAACAAACTCAACACAGCTGTGAAAGGACAACAGAGAGGCCCCCTGGACATCTATGTGCAAGTCAATACAAGTGGGGAGGAGAGCAAGTTTGGCGTTGAACCACAAGACTGTGTGTCTCTGGCAGAGCATGTGTACAAAGAGTGTGACCTGCTCAGATTTGCTGGCCTGATGACCATTGGACAGCAAGATTACACCTCAAGACCAGAGGACTTCCAGGTATGCAATACAACGTGCAAATATGTCTGGCAGGTTCCTAGTACTAGTCATGGTTGTGATTCTAACCATTGCTCAGTGGCTACGCTGTCTGCACAGATTGTTGGGTTGACAGCATGCAAGCGCCACATGGCGCTGCTTCTGCCGCTTCATATTGCAAGTTTTGCGCTCACCTGTCAGCAGATGTTTGGATGCTGATGTTCATGCAGTGTGCTGAAGCTTGCTCTTGTTGCAGTGCCTAGCAAAGTGCCGAGAGGAGGTATGTCAAGCCTTGAGCTTGCAGCTGGAAGACGTGGAGTTGAGCATGGGCATGTCCGGTGACTTTGAGCAAGCAGTGAGACTCTCTGCAGTTGATCCCTGTGTTTGTGATGCTGATGACTAAGTTCCTGCCCTTGTTGTCAACTGCACACTGTCACGGCTGCTGTCCAGTGAGCATCTGCAGGGTCTCTGAAGCTGTGCTGCACCTGAGGTGTGGCAAAATGATTTGCATAGCGCTGAAACAAGTTGTTTTGACAGGCTGTGCACTCTGTACGGTCACGCTTGCCATCCAATGATGTCGGTTGCAGTCACTGCACCGTACACAATTGATGCGCTGAACACAGCAGGACTACGTTGCATGACTCTGGTTATATATAGATATCTGCCTCCGAGGTGCATTTCAATGCATCGCGCAGCCTAACGCAACCTTGCTCGACTGCATAGTGTATCAGATGCAATATCTCCATGATCCAGGCATTTTACCAAGCTCTGCAAATTAGTGTATCCTTGGGAAAGTGTATCTGAGATCCAATCTATCAAGGATATATAGATATATGCAGTTTCTGCAAAGCGTATCTTCTGTTCACTGCATCTTATGTTTGGCATTGCAGACCGAGGCAGGAAGTACCAATATTCGAGTTGGCTCCACTATCTTTGGGAAACGGGATTACACTGGCTCGAAGCCGTCAGATGCCAATGAACAAATGACAGAGCAGGCTGAGAAGTCTATGCAGCATTAGCATAGTATATTGCAGGACGAGACATAGATATTCTGCCACTAGCTGTTTGGTTAGTTTTTAGTCAGCCAAACTTGGCTACATGTTGGCACACCGCTATATAGCCATCAACCGCATATATGCAATCAATATGCCTGGTGCGGCTTGAATTTCAGCATTGCTACTTGCAATTGCATGCATGCATATGCATAGAATGACCAAGTTTGAAGCCCATGTTTGCCCTGGAGTTGGACTGTCAGGCGTCACATTACTTTCAAGGTAAATAGAACCCAAGTGCCAAGGTGTGCAAAAGGCAACATATGTTAACCAGCGCATGGTGGGCACATGTTGTCTGCGCGACAAAATAGCGAACGATTATACTTTCGGAGCCTGGTTTCGATCCAGGGACCTGAGGGTTATGGGCCCTCCACGCTTCCGCTGCGCCACTCCGAAGCCAAGTGAAGATGTGATTTGGCCTTTTGTTGATTAAAACAAAGGCCAAATTTATTATTCAAAGACTGACAAGGGACATGCGTGGCCTGATCGTATGCAGACGTGCAGTGCAATGCAGCGTGCAGCGCAGTGCAGCTCAGTGCAGCTCGTCGTGTTGGCACCTTGAGCATTGCAGCAAGTTCAGGATAAGTCGCGGCCACCATTGGCAAACCACTGGAAGGTCGCAAGGCATTTGGCCGGCTCAGCGTTTGACGGCGAGGTCAACGTGATCAGTTTCCGACAGTAAAGTTGTCCGCCGAGGTGAGTTGTGGATCATGCTGCTGTCGTCAGCAAGTTCCCTGATTGGCGCGGACACATTTAGATGGCTTTGCACATCGTCGACGCGCAGGTCAAAGAACCAACAGGATACCAACAAGCTTGAAAAAGCATGCTCCGCTCAGCTGTCACGCGCGGGGCGCAAACATCAAAACTGTTGCCCTTCGTCGGATCCTCTCTGTGCAGCTTGACAGATTACTCGAGTCAAATGCACCTCCAAGCAGCGCCCTTCATGCATTCAGCAAGTCTTGACTCCGCAGCACCTCAAACTTCAGCCCAACTGCAACAGCAGCAGACAGAGCAGCAGCGCACGAGACAGCAAAGTCATCCACAGCAGCAGCAGCACTCCAATCACATCAAAGCAATTCAACAGGATCCTGACTTACGCAGAAAGGTGCTGGTGAACAGGCTGCTGTACAGGAGCAGACAGCGCGGATTTCTGGAGATGGACCTGCTGGTTGGCATTTGGGCAGAAAAGCAGATACCTCAGCTCAGTGAAAACATGCTGCAGCAGTTTGAGATTGTCCTCGACCAGGAAAATCCTGATCTGTACAAGTGGCTGACAGGTCAAGAGCAGCCCCCTCAGGATGTCGCAGAAAATGCAGCCTATCAGGTATACAACAGACAGCACCTTCTCTCTTCTCACTTTCCCTCTGTGGTGATGACATCTTTTGATGATGCAGTTTCTTTGCTGTCTCAGTTCTTGCTTTTGTGAGTCTGAGCCACTGTTAAACATAGCCCGGCACAGTGTCGCATTATGCAAACATGTTCAGTTTGTATATGTTTACAGCAGTTGACTGCGGTGTTGCATTCACAGACATGGCTTTGCATGTGTGCAGGCGTTGTTCAAAGATGTGTCACTGCAGCTGCGAGATCACATAGATCAGACAGCTCGGGCGCCTGAGGGCAAAGAATGGGTTAGGGGATGGGACGACTGGAACAAGGCACCTGAGACAGCTGTGAAACCAGGACCCTTAGCAGACAAGTAGATGAAGCTGTCAAAGGCTTCCGTGAATCCATCATCCGACTGTGCCAGTAGTGTTTGTCCTGGCAGTTGTACCTCTATGCAGAGCTTGAAATGCTATTTTGTGGGCCAGAATGCTGGTTTGTTGCCATTGTGTTCATGTGTGCATCTCTTGCAAAACTGTCCTTTCAGCATACAAGAACATGCACCTGAGCAGCAATGCGCAGAAGCAGGCAGCAGTGGGTTCAATTGATTGGACCAGCACGTAATGGGCACGTGCTCAATGCAACATATGTATGTTATATCCATTACCAGCATAATCATCATTACACACTGCCAGGTTGATTGGCTGCTGTTGACTTAAAGACGCCACTGGCTTTGTACCAACTGCTCTGACATCCGTTTGTAGCAAGTCCAAGTACTATAATTGACCTCAACAGCACTGGTGGTTTAAGATGAATCCAAAAGCGCGATTGTGAAAGAGTACAAACTTGTGACGCTAGAAAGGCTCGGCCCGGTGAGGGGCGGAGCTCAACATGAACAGGCAATATGAATGAGTGCGATACTTACAATGAATCGGGCTGTGCACCTGTTGTGTGATGCCAAGGCCTAGCGACAATTAATGTTCTGTGTCTGTCAAGTCTTGATAAAGGCTGCTAAGGTTCCACCAATGGGCAGTCACTTCAGGAATCTGGAATCAATAGCCTATCCCCACATGCAAGATCCATCCCAAGAGAATGCATACATATGCCCTAGACTGCTGAATGCTCACCAAGTATCACAGTCTACTCTCTGCTCCGTCACAGACTCCCAACCGCAGATTCATGCATTTGTTCAGTGAACATGCATGAGGGCTCCTGCAGACCTGTGTGTCTGCAAAATGCCTTTCAAAAGCTCATGTGCTATTGTGTTGTCACAGACTCAATATAGAGTAGCAGCACAAGCAGCATGGCCACATGTGCGTTCAGGACCTTGAGCGTCTGCGTTAGCATTGCCAGTGTCATCTCAAACCTGCACAGTTGGTGTGAACATCATCCACATCGTCTACTGCCAACAACCGCTCCAACATCTGCTCGTTTTGATCATATGCCTGATCATCACACTGCAGCACAAAGCAGGCAAGCATTACTGACAGCTTCAAGGCTTTGCAGCATGAACTGCACTCGGGTAAGCAAGCTGGTAAGCATTCCCGGTGGCATGCTCATTCATGAGATCAAGACTTGTTTGCATATATGGCCACTGCATGCTGAAACAATGTTGCTGAGCTAAGTACATCCTCAGCTGAGTACATCCTCATCATGCAGACATAGTACTGAGCAAGGGAATCTACAACTCCTTGTGGATGAACTGCAGCAAGTTGCTCAATTGATGGTCTGTACCTCAACATACGATAATGGGTTGTAGACAAGGCCAGATCTATCTTCCACTAACGGCAACGCTGCAGCTTGCAAGCCTCTATACAGCTCAGCATAGTTTGTCAAGTCTGTCAGCACCTATGCCATACACGAGCATTCTCAGCACTTCAGATCATTGTGGCTCAGGTCAGTTACCGATCAACATGAGCTTGTCTAACGGAGAAGCCTGCCAGTCAAAATGCCACACTCTCTGAGTATATTGCTGTCAAGCTGCTGGAGCTCCCAGGTAAAGAGGTGTCAAACAAGTTATAACATGACGCCGGTTCTATAAAACAGTCCTGTGCAGCGCAGTGGGGTGCAGATAGAACAGTGCCGCTGACGAATAAGAATAATCCTTGGGCTGCACCATGGCATGACACAGAAACTGCAAGCATAGCTGTCGGTCCTGTGTATGTCAGTGAGCAAAGCCGGCACAAGTGCACAAAGCACAGGGAGTAGGCTAAGGTGACCTTGTAGCCCTCCAGATGGTCACCCTCATCATTGGCTGGTACGATGTCGTCCGCGCCAGCGTCTGTAGCCACTTCAAACATCTGCATTGGCAGCCTGGACAGTGGATGCAGTCACACCTGCTTACATGTATGACACTGCAGGTCTCGCATTGCATGCCAGATGAAGCCCAGCAGTGGAGAGTGGAGAATGTAGACAAGCGTGGAATGTGCAAGCCTGACAGTGCTAGCCTTGCAGCGTAAGCCTGACACTGCAAGCAGGGCTGAGCAAGGAGTCCCTGGGCAAATCTTGCACTTTAGACACTGAAAGAATTGGCACCGGCCTAGCGGCTTGGGAATAGTCATTGGGTGAGAAGAGGTGCACCTGGTCCTCTGACGCTTCAGAGCTGACAAAAACTTGCCCTTGCCGTTGGAAATTGAACATGACGCTGCCTGGATCAGCCATTTTGCCTCCTGCCTTCATGACTGCAGCCCTCACTTCTGAGGCAGACCTGTTGAGGTTGTCTGTCAGGCATTCTAAAATAAAGCCAGTACCCCCAGCACCATACGCCTCGTAAGTCACCTGCATCAGACGCAAATCTAGCCTTGCCTTGGACATGTCAAAGAGCAGTCACTGTTCATGATCGCACGTCAGACGGTAAGGTTGCTATGAACCAGAAAAGCAAAATCTTGGAATCTTGAAATGTGGCAGTTTGCATGCCATGGAAGGCTGCCGCAAGGCAGGTGGGGAAGTGTGAGTACATGTACCTCTTGAAAATCTGCTTGACTTTTGTCTGACGCCCGCTTGATGTTTCGCTCAATGATGTCTTTTGGTATCGATGCCTGCTGCGCTTGCTTGAGGACCTCCTTGAGTCTGGGATTGCCCACAACATCTGTACCTCCTGCTTTGACAGCTTGAACAATCAGCTTCCCTATTTTGCCATACAGCTTTGCTTTGCGCGCATCTTGACTTGTCTGCATGCATGCATATGTGCTTCTTTGCAGCCGTGACTGAGCGGTCACACATCTTGCCGGGAGGTGGGCGCACCTTTCGGGTGGCAATCTTAGACGAACGCCTCCCCATGCACACAGGAGGCATGACTTTAAAGTGCCTAGCTTGAGCGCTTCGAGTCCTTTGCATGGTATGCACTTTAACAAGGTTTCTGCCCCAGCCTGCCATGCAGGAGGGTGACTGGTGCGCTGCCGCTTGCACCAAATGCTGCAAAACGCTTAGATACAGGACCATGACGATTGGGTGTGTCTCGTTGAGACTGTCTCGAGCGCTTAGACTGCGGCCTACTGAGGTAGAGCCCCCGGCCGCCAAGCTTGCACAGACTGTAAAGCTTCTGCAGCGTTGCGCGACGTCGTGCAGACCGACCCTCACGACTGATGTGTGTCCAGAACATTTCAGAAAGCACTCTTCGGCTATTGTTCTCTACACACACTTCTTCATCCTGCACATCAGGTATGAAAGGGGATCTCAGATATACTTTCCCAAGGATGCACTGATTTTCAGACCTTGGTATAATGCCTGGATCGTGAAGGTGTTGTGATACAAGACGCAATCAAGCAAGGTTGCGTTATGCATTGTAATGCGGAGGCTATATTCACAGTCATGTAAGTAGAATTTCTGATTTGAGAGCTGCTGAGAAAGATTCGTAGCATCTGTTGCTGACTGTTAGGACAAGGCTAACAGTCCTGACAGCCAGCCACAAGCACAACGCGCGCGCAGATAGAGCTTATATTAGAGGTTGTGTCAGTGTTGATACCTATATCAGCAGAATGAACCACATAGTGCCCATGCAATGCCGTAAGATTACATTGTGTGGCAACTCAGTCGAAGATACAATCATGCCGCCTCAGGACGCATTGAGGGTAAGCTGGGCATACATGTCTTGTGCAGCAACTATACTTGATGGCAACCTGCCAGTTTATAGCATGCTATGCATGCTGGGGACAGGGTTCAGCACATGCACCAGACATCAGCTACAAGCCTGAAGTATATACATGTGTGATCTGGCAGCCTACTGGCATACGAAATTGCATGCGGGTCTGCTATATGATTTGATACCTGATCCTTCCCATCATGTAGGTGCACTTGCGGTGGGGCAACATGCCAATAACATATGCAACGAAAGGATGGCCAAGGAGGGGCTTGACAAAGCATACGAGAGCATACCACAATGAGAGGTGAATCAAAGCATGCCGGCTCCCAAAACATAATCAACCATGAGTCAGAGTATGAACAGCATCAAAAGCAAAGAACATGAAACGGCAGCCAAAAGACAGCAAAGCATCTCTTATAATACAAATGGTTGTCAACTGATCTGCTCATAGCAAAGGATTCTGTTCAATACACTTATCAGGAATTTGCAGCTACTCAATGCTGCATCAAATAACCAGGTGCTAAAACGTCAGTAGCAACAAACACACAAGTCTTCTCCCTTTCCAATCTCGACAGTTTTGTAATATCGACAGTATTGGACAAAAGAAGTGCATCAATCCTCAACAGTCTCAAACAATACCAAACACAAGAAGTATTGGACGCAAGAAAGCTGAGATCAGTATGTCTTCTCAGAACGGCTTGAATTGTCAAGCCAGAAAAACCAGAAAGATTATCACCTAAAAATGCAAACACAACTCCCTGCAATCATTCAAGCAAGCCCACATGCAACACCACAGATGAGTGGTACAAAACCCAGCCTGCATCCAAGCTTGATACACCAAAGACTGAGCCTCGATCATCCTGAGTTGCCATGAGGCTATGTGCTGCTGAGCAGTATTGGCGGTGACGAGAATAAAATCGGTATCAACTTTTTCCTGCAGGGGCTGGTATCCCTTGCAGCCATGTGTGCAGTGTCTGTGCAGCCTGCTCCCATCTAGTATCCTGCAGCAAGGACACCACACAGCATGAGTAGGCAACACAGAGTATGCAATACTGAGTGAGAGACCTGTGATAGAGCTGCTGTATGAGTGCAGGGCCTTGCCTCGACTGGCTTGGTATCGAAGATGTCGAATGGAATGTTGCCATGTGAATCAGGCACAGATTCTAGCTTCAGCGCACGCACGCACGCACACAATGAGATGACTCACCAACATGAGATCATGGGCCACTCCCTCCAGGACAATGGGCTGCACACCAAAATAGGCTGCATTGGCCTCTACTTGGTGTCTCATGATGACGGCATCATCACCGGCAATCATGACTCCGATGGGCAGCTGCTTTGCTGCCTCAGTACAGGCTTCCGTCTTGGCAAGAAAGCCACGCAATTCTTTGAAAGTAGCAGGCAGGGCTTGCCGCCCTGATCTAAGCTGCTCATAGTACCTGTGGAGAGCAACACCATTGTCATGTCACATCTCTATTTTGTGGTGTGATGTAGTGAGCATACTTCATCTGTGTGATCTAAGCTGCTCATGATACCTGTGGAGGAAAACACAACTGTCTTGTCACATAAGTGTTGGTGGAGTGCAGTGATTATGCACCTGTGGAGGACAGCACAATCTGTCATTTCATCTGTTTATTTTATGGTGTGTTGCGCTGTCTGACTATGCAGCAGACATACAGGTTGTCGACCAATTTTTCCACGGTGTGAACGACCCCCAGACTCTTATCGGTCACGAGTCTGTGGGCACGCTTTTGAAACATTTCTTTGACAACGTGCACTAGCACACAACCTAACGGCTAATGAGCTAGTACATGTTGTCAAAGAAGTAATTCAAAAGCGTGCCCACAGACTCGTAACCGATAAGAGTCTGGGGGTCATTCACACCGTGGAAGGATTGGTCGACAAATGTGGTGATAATACATCGTCTCTATGCAGGTGAATACCTGTAGCCAGAGGTCAGAAACACAACAAATAACATACTGCAATGAAGCTGCAAATGGCTGGCACACCTTGAAGACCCTACCAAACAAATTCCAGACAGCAAAATGGGTTATCCAACGTTCATGAGATACTGTGCATTGTTCACTGGTGTGGATATGCTCTACTGTCCTGCTCAAAGTGCTGCAGCAAGCAACAGGAGACAAGGCATCAAGAAGAGTACATTGGCCTGTTAAGGCCATCTCAGGCTGCATGCTTTGCAGGCACGACTTTGTTAGAAAGGGTGGCAGCACACCTTTCAAAGTCTGCATCTGGCAAATCTTGTGAGAACAGCATCTCCTTGTCCGCGCTCGCATTCTTGAACACTGCTGATGTCATCATCCACCTGAACAAGGCACTGCTGCATCGAAAACAGCAGCCAGAAAGTCGTTTTGCACTTTGCACGTGCAGTCAACGATGCCTCGCACTCAGGAAAGGCAGTGGCTGCTTGCGAAGCCTTTTCTGCTCATGCAAACATGACCATGCCACTGCCCAAAAGATGCTTGAAGCCTCCAAGACAGGCAGCACAATATGCACGCAGCAGAGCTTGCAACCTGTGCAGAGCCAATGTGCAAGAGCTTGCAAGTGGGACTGACCAGATGACCTTGACAGCATGCATGCTGCTCTGCTGGGCGTGCCACCACTCCATGTTGGGAATGCAGGCTGTCAAGGAGGCAGAGGCCAGCATGACCACACCCGCTAGTGGTGGCAGCTGCTGCTTGTCTGCCATCTCCACTAAGTACCTGCGGCACAATAACAAATAAAGTCAAACAAAAGAGTGTAAATGATTGTCAAGGACGCTGTTCAAGGGCGCTGCTTGCCAGTGGTGCACACACCATACATAGGAAGCCGATCTGTGGTAATTTATGCAGTGCTGAGTGGATGATGAATGGTGATGCTGTTAGACCAATGCTCTGCATAATCAAGAATGAGGATGACACAACAAACCACAGCAGCATGCAGACCTGCTGTGTGTCTCAGCAAGCTATCAATGTATAAACTGAAAGAGATAAAGAGGATGCAAGCATTGAATTGCATCGCAGTATTGGATGGCAGCGTAAATTCGTAGTGCACCTGACAACTGCACAGAGTAAATTCTACAAAATGTGTAACAAGACATACAACATGTGTAACAAGACATTTGTGGTGTGTCCTTCAACTGTAACAGCAATGCAAAAAAGGTATCAACATGAACTAACCAGGAATCTTACACATGAGTCACTTGATACGTCTGTGCCCTGTCAGATGATGTTTGTATGGTACTGCTCTGTGAACAGAACAGAGACAAGCTTTGATCTGAGCTACAGGCTGATGTGTCAATGATGTGCATGTACAGCAACCCACCTTTGACCAAAGAAGCCGCCCATGGAGTGTGCAATGAGCACAGGGGGCTGAGGAAGAGAGGCAATGACATGTGCCAGGTCATCATTGGATTGAGCATAAGTGTCAGGACAAGCAGACTGGTCGCTGCTGGTTCCGTGGCCTCTGAAGCTGACGGCAAAGCAATGATGACCATGTTTGGCAAACCATGGCAGAAAATTCTCCTGCATATAACACTGCAGTATGAAAGCTGCACTTGCATGCGGCCAGCTTGGCATGAAGGGAAAAGGGGCGCAACTCAAGCAGAGCATCTGATTGTGCAAAAGGAATGTGACAGATTGAACCTGGCAAGCAAGGTAGGCAGGCAGGAATGCAAAAGGATGCCTTCCCCTCATACGCACCAATGCAGACATGGTAGTGTTTGATTTTTTTGTGAGAACACATAACAGGCAAAGCTTGTAATGATGGCACGTACAGGATCGAAGTTTGCAGGACATGTGGCATACCGCAAAGCACCATGCGCCGTGACTGGCACCATGAATGAACAACAGTGGAGGCTGCGCAGGCTTTGTTTGTGCATCTCGCCTTGCACCCATTTCAACAAGTTCCAGTTCAGCCCCATCTGGCAGAATATGCCTGTGCGATATCAAGGAGCATTCCTGCATGTAAGTTGATACCATGTGGTGCAAAATTGCCTTTGTGCTGGAGCATACCACCCATGATTGGCCTAAAAAGTTTTGTGCAGTGTGTAGAAAATATCTGCCTCTGGTCACCTGAGGGGCTGAACCTGCAGGCTCTCTCAAGGGCAAAGTCCTGCCTGAAAGCCCATCAGATGTGCTGGTGATGGCGACTTTTGGCGACACGAGTGGTACCGGAGCCGGTGGTTGCAGTGCTGATACGTGTGACCCCAACGTCGGGACACTGCGTGCTGTCTGTAAAGTGCCGAAATTCTGTGGAACGCTGCAGCGGCAGCCAGTCCGACAGGAACGGGGATCGCTGAGCGACCAGTGTGACGGCCGACGAACGTGCACTCTTGGCGGAGACAGCTTGCAGTCCTGAAGCAACCAACAATATCGTTAATATTGACTTGACCTCGCGGCAGCAGGACACGCTCGAAAACGTAGCATCCTTGTTAAGACGCTGTGCCCGGCAACTGAGCTTGCGGGCTATCCAGCATGCGTACCCTTGAAACCGGTGATATGCTTAGGCTGGTACTGACGAAGCCACTTTCCATCAGTCGAGTGTGATCACCTTGTGCGGTACAGGCAAGACTCACCCATCTCAGCTTTAGGGCGGAAAGCGGAAACTAGAGCTTTGTTGATACATCTGCGGTGTCAGCAATCGTTAAGTCGACGGGGTGAACCAACCCCACAGGCTCTTCCAATTCTGAGGCCAAGACGCTCGGTGGCAGAATGGCTATTACTAACCTGACGCGATATAGAGGTGATGCACGCTCCGCGTCCAAAACGGAGCACGAATATCGTACTACGCCACTGTTACCCACAGCTAGCAACATGCACAAGTGGCGACAGTCGGTGCAGCCGGAAACTCATGCTGCAGAGGATGGCGCTGGCCAGTGCGAAGGTTCTCGCCAGTCTGCAAACCCCATGCAGACGTTCAAGTCTGCTAGGCTGCAAAGATGCGCTATATGTACCTGCACTGAGTCGATCTCTCACTGGCGGACAAGTCAGAGAGGCGGCCAGAAATGCCAAGGCGTACTTGCTTCGAGCACATTCTGCCTCGGGTCAAGCAACGGACGCACAGACGGCACCGCCTGCGCAGTCTAGCTTTCTGAACCTAAGCGTGGACGACCGTGTCGTAGTAAGTCCAGCTGTTCACCTCTTTGGTGTGATGCTTGATGTTTCGCAGCGCTCCCACAGATCATGACGCCCGAGCTGATTTTTCTTGCAGGGCCGACTGCAGGAAAATGACGTACAGAAGCCTACTGCCGTTCAAGAGGCTGCGATACCTGCTATCATTTCGGGCAGAAATGTAGCCATGCAGTGTTACACAGGGTCAGGAAAGGTGTGCACTTGCACTGCTTGCATTCTCTGCAGATAACTATCTCTCCACTTGCTCAAACTGTGCAAACACTGCATAGATAGCCAAGTGCATAGAATGCTTGTCCCAGTGTACTGCAGACGTCACACAATGCCTGTATGTTGCCTGGCTTAAGCGCGCTTTTTGATGCAGACGTTGGCATACCTGCTGCCAGTTCTCAGCAAAGCCATTCAGAATGCAGAAAAGGAGTTTGTTGCCCTTCAGCAGCAAGGCAAGGCACATGAGGCCGGCACACTGCAGGCTCTAGTGGTAGTCCCCTCGAGGGAATTGGCCATGCAGATTGTGAGGGTTGCACAGGGCCTTTTGCCTCATGATGCTCGAGCCACTGTTCAGCAATGCATTGGAGGTGCCAACCCTAACAGACAGGTAGATCTTGGGTACATACTGCACCACTCACCACTATCAAAGTGTCATAAAGTTTCAGCCACTCTGCATGTGCTGCTGCTGATGTGTCTATGGGCTGGAGTGGCTGCACACAGCATCTCACCAATCTCCTCTGCAAGGTCAGCTGTGTTGCAGCTGACATACAAAAGCCTGAAATTGCTCAGTGCTTGCATCTGGCAGGGTCAGCTAGCTTGACTCTTGCATTGCTGTATTGAGGTCAAAAGACCCAAGCTTCCTCAGCATGCTGTCTAAATTGGCCTGATGGTCATATCAAGGCCTGGCCAACAGAGCAAATGAGTGTCTTGTTGAATGCAGGCAGAGGCTCTGAAGCTGAACAAGCCCCTCATGGTGGTTGGCACTCCTGGCCGCCTGACTGAGCTCAGCCGAATGGGACGACTTCAGACGCACAGCTGTCCCATACTGGTTCTGGATGAGGTATAATTCATGACTGTGCTACTCTGCAATCCAAGCATGCGTCCAACTCTGCATGCACTGCGAGCATCTTGCGTCTGTTTACATTCAAGCAGTGGTTATATGCCTGCACTTTCCCAGTCAATGCTGTCAATTATAGTGCTATGGGTCAGCAGCAGCGTTCGTCCTTGTGTAGCAAAAGAGGTCGATGGGAGTCCCATTTGGCCCGGGTGTGCAGGCGGAGATCCTTCCCCTGTAACTGTCTGCTCAGATTGCAATGGTATTGACTGCCCACTGCACCCATTATCAGACTGTTGTCACAGTTGGTTTTGAGGCAGGATGTGATGCAAAGGATGTAGTTTGCTGCTGCTGCAGGTTGATCAGTTGCTGGAGTACCATTTCGAGGAAGACATGACACGCTTGACACAACACTGTGGCAAGAAGCAGAAAGAGGGCCGGCAGACCATCATAGTTTCTGCAACACTCAAAGACCAGGTGACTTGACCTTTGGCATGAACAAAGTTGCCATGTCCTGTCTGTTACAGCCTGCAACACAGGCATCACAAGACTGGTGCATGTTTCTGTCTGACCTGTGGTGTGTCTGAGGCACAATCCGTCCTGCTCGGCTATATATACCTCCGTCACCAAAGGCAAATATCACGGCAGCACAAATGCATATGGCCACCCTTATCTACACTTGTCTATGGCATGTACGAACCAGACGAACTAGATTGGTACATGTATCAAGTTGCAATGCAGCGGGGGCTCACTGTCGTCGTGGTCATAGTCACAAAGGTCGGCGTGAAGCTGCTCAGTCCGAGACCAACCACATCAACGCGCGTGGTGGTTGCTGTGCTCACTGCTGAAACAGGACCTCATACAGGGAGCTACTCAGGACTGTACATACCTGACTTCTGGGGCAGACAAAGTTTGGATGAAATGAATGACTTACTGTCAGGCTGGCAACATGCAGGTCTTGCAGGAAGCAAGTAAATGGTGCCCTGATGCTGAGAAGGTGTTTGTGAGCCCCACAGGCCAATTAGTGGATCCTGCAGCTGCTCAGCAACAGGTGACAGCCCCTCATGTCAATGGAGCATCCCAGCCACAGACTCCAGGTAAAGCATTGCCAGAGCACACGATATCTTGTCTGTCAAACTTTCCCACCAACCATGATTCATGTCCAGACCATATTTGCAAGTGCCGAGCCTTGACAATAAAGCAAAGGTAAGAGTGCATCATCAGCTTTGCTGTGCTGTGCTGCTGCCAATGTATTGGCAGAGACCACCGCATTTGAAAGTTCTGTTGATGATGGGGAGTAGGTTGGCCCACAGGCACCTGCATCAATGTCAAATGCTGTGCAGCCATCCTTCTGCTACGTTGTCTTCAAGGTGTGGCTGTGATGCTTCAATCAACAATCATAACAGATGTAGACTCTGAGAGGGGCACTTGCAGTGGCCCTCGCTGATCTGCTGTTACAATGCTGAGCCTTTTGATCATAATAATAATAATAATAATTAAAACGCTTTCCAGCTCATGATGAGCTAGGTACGTGCGGGACAAGTCTTGTCTCTCCAGAGCAGCCTGTCTTGTGCATCCCTATAAGGCCTACTAATAGGCCTTTTGATCATGATGTATCGAAACCTTAAACCAATGTTGTAGCTGCCAGTATTTGCCAAAAACAAATAACAGTTTTTTTCAAAATCATTCCGGCTTTCAGGAATAGATGCATAGGCTGAAAGTGCTGTAGGCTCACAACAGCCCAACTAGGCACATCAATAGGGCTGCCCAAGCACAATCTATCAAAACTGTCGTATTAGTAGGCCTTATAGGGATGCACAAGACAGGCTGCTCTGGAGAGACAAGACTTGTCCTGCACGTACCTAGCTCATCATGAGCTGGAAAGCGTTTAATTATTTATTATCAAGCACAATCTAGCTGACCATGGTCCTGCTGATGCCTTGGCAAATGTTCCATGATGTCAAAAGCGCTGTGCCGGTGATGTTCACACATATGCCATGATATCAACAGCGCTTAGCTGTAGTCCTATCTGTACTTGTTCCATGACTCTAATGGCGCATTGCCAACGTTGTTTGTAACCCCACAGCCTTCTCAGCCTTGCTGAACGTGTCGGTCCTATGTATGCTGCAGCAGAGAAGCCACCGCCAGATTTGCCGCCACAGCTGCAGCATCTCTATGTGGAAACATCGCGGCGGCACCGGGTAGATGCAGTGCGGCGGTGCATACATGCTGCTGACCTGCAGCGAGTGCTGGTCTTCATGAACTATCAGCAGACCCTGCAGGTATATGGAGATTTTCTGCACGCATGTTTGCTTTGTCGTCTTTGAGCACTTCAGCAGTCTTTTAGGTCATAACTGCTAGTACTGCCATCTAGCAGCCTTCTTGTTGCGGATGCTGCGGTTCTCTGTGATTGCTGTACTTGTGAGCTTGTTCAATTTGTCACTGTCGCACTAGCTTGATTGTCTTCTTTGAATGTCAAATGTTCATGTGCTAGATGCCCTTGGCTGTCTTGCTTGGATGTTGATTTTGCTGGCATAGGTTTCCGCCCAGTGACAAGAGTACTTGTGTTGCACTGCCATTAGCAGTCCCACAATAAGGTCACTGCTGTAGTCAATCAAAGGCAGCACATGTCAGGCATGACAAGCATATCAGCACTGTTAACTGCAATGCTGTCAGACAGGCAGTGTGTTGCAGGACACTCAGATCAAGCTATCAGCAAGAGGCATGTCTGTGGGCTGTCTACATGGAGAACTTGACAAGGCTCAGCGGCAGAATGTGCTTGCCAGATTCAAGCGTGGAGAGCACAGAGCATTGATTGTCAGTGATGTAGCTGCCAGGGGCCTGGATGTGCCAGACTGTGACGCTGTTGTCAATCTGGAGCTGCCTAGTGGACCTGATCACTACGCTCACCGGGCAGGCAGAACAGGACGCGCTGGCAGGTATGATAAAGTGTGGTCTTGGTAGGACCAGGCACTACTTACATGTGTCTTGCATACTAGCATACTACTACTACCATCAGCAACAGCTGCTGCCTTGGCGTTTCAGTAGCTCCTTGGGCTGAAGTCGCACTGCTTGAATGGCTGTGCACACTGCCAATAAGCCATGCAAGTACTGTTACAAAGGCAAATGTTGTTACCAATAACAACATTGTATGGTCACCATTGCAGGTCAGGCCTTGTCATCTCCATTGCAGAGCCAGACACCCTGTTTGTTATCAAGAAGATGGCCAAAAGGTTACAAATTCTCATTGCCAAAGCAGCTGTAAGCGAGGGTGTGCTGGCATTGGATGAGCAAGAAGGAGGAAAAGGTTCTGCAGCAGTCAAGCAGGTTGCAGCTGGATGAACAAAAGGGTTTGTATATGCTTTAGTCTTGAGCTGTTACTATTCATGAAGCTCCAATCTATTGAGAACCAGAAACTTCATGGTGCCTTGATCCTATGGCACTTGGCAGAAGTGTGTCATCATATGTCTTCACTTATACACTAGCTAAATGTAGGTTGAGCAAGCCAATAAGAAAACACTGACAGGGTGACAGGTTGTAATGATGCAAGTTGCACATGCTTGCTACAGCAACGTCAAAGTCAGCCTGCAATCATCAAGTTAGCATGTGGAGCAACTCAAGTGTGTATGATGAGAGCGACGCATGCTAGTATTGCTAGAGTTTGCTAGTCCCTGCTGTATCTGACCATTTGATCTAGCCAAGGATCACTACAAGCTTGTGCAAACATGTGTGATCTTGCTTGCTTTGGAAAGGCATCATCACGACCGCTGAACAAGGCATGCAAGTCACAGTCACGACTGTGTGACACATCATTGTGGTTAGGAGGCTCTGACAGTACACTCAGATCAGACGTGGTGTATTCATTCATGTCTGTTGCTTCTGCAGCGAGGATATCATCTGCCTCTAATGAAGATTCTGCTTGCTGGTGTGTTGGCTGCTGCGGCAGCAGAAACTTGTCTGCGCTATCTCCATATGTATGTTGGTGTCTGCAAGCAGATTGATCCAGTGCCTGCACAGAGCCGGCATCTGCCTTGTTCACAAACAGCCTGTCCAGCTCAGCATCTGGTCTGGGTGATGTGCATGACGGCTGCCCAAGCATATCATGACCCTCATGAAGCAGTTGAGAAGATCTAAGCTTCACAACCACAGATGTCCCTTGTTGCTGCTCTGTGTCCAGCCAAGCAGATTCTGCAATCGGGCACAACATTGCAGCAGCTGATAGACCTGATGATGAGCACGTTGCACAGCTAATCCAAATACAGACAAGCCTGTGACACAATATCTCTATGATCCATGCATTTCACCAGGCTCTGCAAGTCAATGCATCCTCGGGAACATGTAAGATTTGATCTTTCAAGGAAGCCTGTGACACTCTCCAAAGCAGAGGGTACACCACAGCGTGAACTTCCAAGCATGCTGACTCACCCTGCTGAAATCTGCCAAACAGTGCATCTTCTGCAGATGGCCCATCAACTGCATCTGCAAATGGTGCTCGCTGACGCTCTGGGGACTGTGCAAACAGATCTGTGTTCTCATCTTCAGCAAAGGGAGTCAAGCAGTCTTGCATGTCCCAAGCCTGACTATGACATGACCAGCTTGGCATGTGCTCAGTTGCTGCACGTGTGCCGCTGCTCCTGGAAAACGATGGCAGGCTTTTGAGTGTGAGTCAGACAAGTGTACAAAAAGCTGTTGAGCGTGCCTGTGACCATGATGACGAGTTTGTTTGTTGTGACTGATGCAACCATGGGGCTCACACACAGCGCAATGTCTGCATGATCAAGGCGTAAAACCATCAGACTGTCAATTTGCCAACTTCAGTCGGATGTTGTCATTGTACTACTGGAACATACCAATTAATCTTTGGGGACGCCTTGAAGGTCAGTACATCCTGGTCAGCCTCTGACAGCAAGGCAAAGTCCCCAGCATTGCGTTCAAAGCGTCCTTGCCATAAGCTGTGTTGCAGATCATCAGCAGTGTCTTGACATGACTCTAGCAGGTTCAGGAAGGACTCTTCTGCATGAGAATTTGCAATGTGATGCGTATGCTGATGTTTGAAGTGCCTCTGGCCACTGCCTGAGCTAGCCGCAGATGGGTTTGAAGCATTGCTAACACAGGTGGAGGCAAAGGCACCATAGGGAATGTGTTGCCTTCTCAACAGCGGCTTAGAGGTCTGCTCATGCCTTGCACTGCGCTGCTGCGGTGCCACTGATTCTGGACTGGGTGTGCAGTCAACAGAGGATGCCGCTGAGGGCTGTTGCTCTGCAGCTCGCTGCTCATGAACAGGCTGCGCAAATGCTCGCTGCTGCGGGTTTGGCAAAAAGTGTTGCTGCACTTGAGCAGTAACATCAACACCATCAAGCTTGTTAGCCAAAAGGGAGGTCAAAGCTGCCCTGTCTGGTTCTGACATGGTGTGCAGAGATGGAATGGCGTGGTGAGCCTGGATGAGGCTATGCAGGGAGGACTTGATATGGTGGAAGTAGTTGATGTCAACCCGCTGTGGTGTTGCCCGGGCATTCTCCTGTGGAACACTATGCTGTGATTGACCAAAAGATGCAGCCTGACCATCCGCTGGTGCAGCATCCTGGCTGCCAGTTTGAGAAGCATTTGGTGGTGTTTGCTTTTGGCTAGCTTCTTTGGCCACCTGTGGTCTTGGCCTGGTCTGTGTAGTAAGGCGTTCCCTGGGCTGAAATGGCACTTGATGCTGTCTGCTATCATTGGCATATTGTGCAAAGCTGTTGCATGGAGTCAGCTCTTGTGAGTCCAGCTGAGCTGCAGGTCGTCCTCTGGGGGACCTGAGGTTGGCAGAGACAAGGCGTGCTTGAGAAGCTTTGCCTTTCAAGAGTGTGAGCCCTGATAGCAGAGTGCGTTGCTTGTGACCTGCTTGATGTGCAAAAGCACCTAGTGGATCTGCCAGAGCTGCTGGAGTTTCACACCTTGCCTTTCGCTGCTTGTTGACAGGTACCTGCCTGTGAGACGTTTCACTCCTGTCTGATTGGCTGCTGATTGCAGCTTTCGCAACAGTTGCTGGGGCTGCTGATGAATTTGGTGCATATCTTGCACGCTTGATGCAGTGAACAGGCGGTGAGAGGCTGCGAGCCTGGCTTTTCGAGACAGGCGAAGCATTTGGCAGTGTATTGTTGTGAGCAGAGGCATACTTCTGCGACCACCACTGTACACTCGAAGTTTTGCATCAACGTCAGACAGAATTTCTCGTTGATACCTTACTTTCGCTCACCTCTTGAAACTTATGAAAGTGTTTGGATGCCTGCATGCTTCTTGACGCTTCGGGAAGCAAAAGCTGCGCACGATACGCGGTAGCTTGTAGTACTGTGGGCACTGTCACGAAGCAGGTTTTGCTCGACAGAGTCAGCAACAGACAGACCTCTCCTAGCCAATATTAGTGTTTTACTGGACCTCAGGACTGTATCGTTGCCTGACGATGACTGCAACGCGGCACAGAACATATAGCTGCCCGTGATTGGCGAGCAATGCAGCTTTGTTGCAAGCCGTTGTGCAGTTGTCATGTACAAAGACAGCATGTTCTGTAATAGAATTGCTGTTGACAACGTTGCCAGCTTCGCAGGAAATCTGAAGCAAAACTCCGTCAGGCATCTCGGAAAGCATGGCCAACATTGCTGATCCTAGCGCTACGAACAATTGCCTCAGATCGTGGGAAATCTTGGTTCGTATAGCATTAGCAGTTGCGTCCCGAAAGACATCTGCTGACACCCAGGCACCGCTGCACAATGGAGAGGCAGCGACCTGTTGGGATCTTGGCCTCCACTTTGAGGTAGCTGTGCGCGCAATGCATAGGTCATGTTGGATGCAGATTACCTGTGACTGATGGTGTTTACTCTATATGCATGCTCATACCTACTTCGCGGTGCAGATCAACGCTGCAGGCGGTGAACGTTGTGTTGGCTGTGACTGGCGTGAGCATGCTAGGCTACGCCGCATATATGTACATTGACTACGAGCACATAACATTTTCCACCGAGCAATCTTCTCACACACATCCTAGACTGCTTGACTGGGTCATCCAGGCACACCGACACGGTTCTCCCTGGTAAGCAGGCGTCCACCTTGTCAGCTTCTCACATTTTGCATGATGCCTTGAAGTCTAGCAGTTTTGGTGTGAATGCTGAGATGCTCCGGGTACAGATATTGCATGCATGCTGACATGTCACTTTTGCCTCGAAGGTTTATATATGCTTTTGGAGGTGCTGGATTATTTCTATTCTTGACAGCCATATCTGGTCTTTATGGAGCCTGCTACAGCAACAGGCACTGCCTCAACTTTTACTCCACTATGGTCGTGGTGATGTTACTGGCACAATGTGCGCTGCTGGTTGGCTACTTTGCTGACCAAAGTTGGAAAAAGAAGCTGCCACATGATGATACTGGCGAGGCTGCCAAGGTGAACTTAATGCACTTTCTGCATTTTTTCCGCACTGCACATGCATCAGACTTTTCCTCATGTCTATACTCAGGACAGTACTGCACACTTAGCAGTAAAGCATGTTGTTACTGACTGCACAGCACTGCATATCTCTTTGCGGTGACAGAGCTCATGAGTAATCGCAGATAGAGAAGTTTGTAGAGAAGGATCTGTCAATAATCAAGTGGGTGGCTCTTGGAGCATCCATCATTCAGGTCCTGAGTGTCTTGCTGGCATGCTGGCTGACATCTGTACAGAAAGCCGAGCTTGAAGCTGCAGAAAGGTATGGCATAGCCAGAAAGAGAAGCTGTGTTGCAAGGCAGCATTTCCCCTCTCGGGAGTTGCACATTGGTCTTGCATATCTCAAGGAGCTCTGATTTTGTTTCTGGTCATTCTCTCAGGGTGGGCCCAACAGGCCAGCTCTGTATTGTACTATTTTTCTGTATCTGCCTGTCACACTTACATTGTGTCTGACGGCATGCAGTGAAGAAGAGGATGAGATCTGGGGCAGAAGAAGACCCCTACTGCAAGAAGACAGGTGAGGACAGATGTTTATGTCTGACAACAAAAGGATGTGCATATGAAGGTATTGTCAAGCAGTAGATGCATGATGCTGACTGCAGTATGCTTTGATATGAGTCTTTCGATGTGTGCAGCCAGTCAACTGAAGCCCTCAGAAATGCTGAGGCTGCCCAAGCAGGGCCTTCAACAGTGCGCAATGACCCTTGGAGTATACGCATGCGGGAGAAATATGGCTTAGACACTAGTCAGTTTTCGTATGATCCGAGTCGCGCACAACAATCACAGGAGTCAGGCTCTGGTCCGACTCAGGATGGGCAAGCTGCTGCCGCCCGACGATGCACAATCATGTAGGCAAGGGACAAATCTTACATGTATGCCCACCATCATGCCTTTCATAGCTCCTTTGCCTGTTTTGATCAGCTACCTATCTGCTGAGGGCTCCCTGCCGAGTGCAGTAATGTCTCTGACTCTGCATTCCTGCTGACTCAAGTACAAATGGATGAGAGTATTGTAGATTGTGTCTGCTTGTCTCATTACTTGATGTGTGTTCTGTGACTTTGCTGCAATTCTGTGTAAAGCATATTGGCTTTGTGTGATGCCTACCTGTCTCGTGTTACCACGTTGTGCATGGCCTCATGGCAGGTCGGGTACCATGTGTACATAATGTCCATTATCGCTTGCAAGTAATGTTGCCTCAGCGCCAAACTCCAGCAATGCAAGACGACAAAGTAGTGGATCAGGCTGCATGTCAGAAGAAGTCCCAGATTCCGCTGCTACGCGGCCTATAGCTTCTTCCCATGCTAGGATGGCCACCTGGCGATTGAAAATTGAAGAAGAAGCATGCTCCAGTCGACGAATCATGCGCTCAAGCGTTGCGATCCATGGTAGCTGGAGTAGTTGCACGGTAGCGCTTAAGGGTGCTTAGTTAATGCTGCGAGGCCAGATGGTGCGGTGCCGTATGTGAGTTCTTGGTCACAGCCGCACATCCGCGGAGCTCCAAAGCGATTATGCAGCGCCAAATTGGCTTGTGGCTGGTATGTTGCTTTTTTGCGGCCTCCTTGGTTGACCGACGCGTTGGCGCCGCAGGTGACTTTCACAAGATATTGCTCCTCATCACTTAGTGCTCTGGGCCTTTTCGAGGCAGTTTGTGTTCTTGTATATGCGCTTTCCTGAGGCTTGCACGCATAGATAAAGTCTTGACAACCTTTGGTGCAGTTGCGCCCGGGTCCAAAGGTCCACTTGCCCTGCAACCCTTCACCCCAGAAGAAGAAAGCAAGAGCGGGCTTCTCTTTCTGCTGCAGCTCATAGGTCCAGACTGCCACTCAGATCAGCAGGAGCTTCCCCAGCACCTAACTCAGGCCTTGTCAGAGCTATTAGATACAGTCAAGCCAGAATCCATTGGGCTCTTGAATTTCTCATCCCCAAATGGTCAGCTGTCTGAACCAGGACGAACATTGCTGCAAGGAAAGGGCGTCCCTGAAGAGGAGGAGCCACTCATTTCGGCTTCATGGTCTCAGCCAAGGTCACGCTTTCTTGCTGATGAGCAGCCCCATCACGGGCAACACTCAGCCCTCAGAAGGCTGCTTCAAGGCATGAATAGTCAGGAGCCAGCCCTCATGTTTCTCTATGCGGCTGAACCCCAGCATGACCATGAAGCTGTTCATCTGCAACTGAGTGACATGGTGGCATCAGGCAGACTTGGAGATGCCATCAGGGCAGTGGGATTCAAGCTCAGCGACATCCACCTGGTAGCTTTTGAGCCTGTGTTTGGAGACCACATGCCTCATGAAGGCATTTCAGGTATGTCTGTAAGACGTTCATGGCTCATGTTATGTACATGCATTGGTCAGCAGCAAGTAGCGCTGTTTCATGCTGTCTTGGCACCTGATTGGCTGTGCTGAGGTCTCCTCTGGCAGAGACTGTCAGCAGAACATGTCAAAACCAATGATTTTTGCTGGTCACAGATCCAGAATTGTGTCTTGGCCTGCATGGGGGAATAGTCACACCCACCGTGCAGTTTCAACCAGTCATGTGTTGTATGCAGACATGATGGACTTTGGTGAACATGGTCCTGGGCCTTTGTCACGTTCCATGAGTCACAGTCATCACGGACACCCACGCCACAAGAGCCACTTAGGAATGCTTGCTGGAGTCATCACCTTTGTAGCAGTCTTCCATGTTGTCAAGCGTTGCTGCAAGCGGCGCAGAAAGCAGAAGCCAACAATCCTATCCCAGCTGAGTCAGCTGTCAGCTCAGTCTGACACCATGCCCAATCCTCTTCTTCAGGGGCGCCACAATCCGGCAACTGGGCCGATGCAGGCAGCTGGAGTGATCCCCACTTCTGATCCAGATTGGATGGCCAATGTTCCATGGTCAGACTGGC
>JAABUP010002471.1_pt1 | contig 35651 bp, 40 predicted proteins | sample 5559201 | NCBI WGS metagenome assembly JAABUP01 (sample SAMN10711887, study PRJNA513373) | rock metagenome | isolation source: Antarctica rocks | place: Antarctica
CGTCCTTCACTTACGGGGACTTCCGCACGCGCGACTACGCGATGGAGCTCCTGGAGCCGATCGGGATCGCCGACCATCGGCGCCTGCTGCCGCCCGTCGTGGACGGCTCCCGCGTCTCCCACCCGCTGCATGCGGCGGGGGCGCGAAAGATCGGGTTACGCGAGGCGAGGGCACGCCCGTGATCCTGGCTGCGCTCGACGTCATCTGCGTCGGCCTGGGGGCCGGCGTGCTGAGCCCGGAGCGCGATCGCGGTTGTACCATCCTGGGGTCGACCGGCATGCACATGCGCCCAGCCAGGTCGGCCGACGATGTAGTCCTGAACCCGGGCCGATCCGGCTATGTCATGGCCTTCCCGGGCACCGCCATGGTGGCGCAGATGCAGTCCAACATGGCGGCCTCGCTCAACGTGGACTGGGTCGCCGACCAAGCCCGCGAGGTGTTGGCGCAAGCGGGCCTGGAGCGAAGCCGCGAGGAGGTGCTGCCCGGGTTCGAGGGGGCCGTGCTGGCCGAGCCGCCGGCCGGGGGATCTACCATCCCTACATCAGCGAGGCCGGCGAGCGCGGGCCCTTCCTGGACCAGCACGCGCGTGCCCAGTTTACCGGCCTCTCGCAGCAGACGACCTTCGCGGGGCTGCTCCGCGGCGTCTACGAGGGCCTCTCGATGGCGGCCCTCGACTGCTATGGCGCGATGGGCCCTGTCCCCAGTGTCGTGCATGTCGCGGGCGGAGTCGCCAAATCGCGCGCGGTGCGCACGATCCTGGCCTCCGTGCTCGGCACGCCGGTCAGAACCCTCAACCGGGAGGAAGCCGGCGCCGCGATGACCGCGGCCATCCAGCTCGGGCTCTACCCCGACATGGCTGCCTGCGCGGCCGCCTGGGTGGATCCGCACCTCGGTGATCTCGTGCGGCCCGATCCGCGGCTCCAAGACATCTACCGGGACGCGTTCGCCCGGCTTTCCTCAAGCAGTGAGGCTGCGAAGGACCGAGTTTCCTGTGCGAGTGAGGGAGGTGATCGCGTTCATCAGCGAGACGGGGGCAAGCCCAGTTGGTCGTGGACTGGCAGGAACCCGTCTCAAGTGGCGCGGATCGAGGCTCATCACCTCCTGACGATGCGCACAGGCGCGGAGCCGCGCAGGGCGAGATCATACCAGTGTTCGACTCGCCCGTTTCGATTCTACGGGGCGAGGTATAATGTCAGTCCCTTGAGGATTCGCTGGTGCACCTAAAAAGGCTTAAAATTCAGAATTTTCGCGCTATCGAAAATGTTGAGGTCGAGCTCGACAACCTCGTTAGCGTCATAATAGGCCCGAATGCGATCGGAAAGACGACCATTCTGGAGGCGATCCGCGCCGCGAAAGCGCTGTTGGCCGCTCGAACTCAGCATGAGGCGAGTCAATTTCTAAATTCCCTCGGCGCTACTTCCCCTCACATGCCCCAGAGGCTATTTCCGAAGGCGCTGACCAACAGGCCCGAGATCCCGCTTATTGTTAAGAGCCTTTACGCACTTCAGCCAGGCGAGCTAGAAGCAATATCCAAGATACTCCCTCAGCTCGCTTCGACCTACGCACAGCAAAGCGTCGGGATCAGCCCCTCGAACCCGGCCCAGGCAATCTCATTTTTGAGCTCCGCTCAAGGAAAGGCCTTGTTGGTAGGCTCCGAAGCGCAGCTCCGGGACGAGCTTGAACGGGTTAAGCGAGTCGGCAGCCTCGAACTGAACCTCACGATCGATTTTGCTTCAGCGAACATTTCGGGAGAGTTTCCCATACAGCAGCTGTTCGTGGCGGCTCTCGACCAGTCCTTGCAGCCGAGCAAGACCATGTTCTCGTACTTTCCAGCTGATCGTGCGCTTCCGCTGGGGGAGCAACCGGTGCAACTTGGATTGGCCGACGTCAGTCAGCAACTCGAGTCCTACAATTCGCAGCCTCAGCTGAAATACAATAGGCTAAAACACACGATATTCAGCTCGATTATCAGCGATGAGTCCGGACGAAGTGAGATAAAGACGCAGTTTGGTCTTATATTTGATAAAATATTGCGAGGTAGAGATCTGGGTGAGATCGGGGTTAATGAACTCGGTATGCTCTCAATTCCGATTATCGACAAGGATACAGGACATGTCTTCGAAATAGATAGCCTCAGCAGCGGTAAGAAAGGCTTAATACTTACATTCCTTTTGGTTGCTAGATCCGTAGAACGGAACGAATACTTCTCCTTGACGAACCTGAGCTCCATCTCAACCCGGCGGTATGCAGAGATCTGCTTCAATTCCTAGTGGATCAGTACGCGATCAAGATGAACGTCCAAGCCATTATATGTTCTCATTCGGCTGAAATATTGGCGGGTGCCTTCGAGCACTCTTCGTGCTCGCTCTATCATCTCAGGGGAAGTACGTCGCTCGCGAAGGTGCGGCATCAAGATCAGGGCGAAATCAGGGATGCGCTGCGTCGGCTGGGCAGTTCGGAAAGCGAAGCGCTCCTCTATCGAGGAACTGTGAGCGTGGAGGGGATTCACGACGTCGAGACACTCCGGGTCGGATTTGACGATCTGCTTCGCCGATACAGGATCAGGCAAAGAGGAGGCAGAGGACAGGTCGAGAAGGACATTGAGGAGCTTCAGAAAGCGGAAGCGGCAAGCGAGGAAATCGGAAATCACTTCTTCGTATTCGATCACGACCGGAAGCCGACCAGTTTACAGAATTCCACGCACGTCAGGCTTTTGCAGCTGAGTCGTTTCTGCTTGGAGAATTATCTGATCGACACGGATATCCTGACGGACCTCTCCAGGGACAAGGACCTGTCCTCAAAACCGCAGTCGAACACGACCGACATGCTCAACGTCGTCAAATCCCTTGCGATACAGCAATTGAGCGAGGTGGTCGCGAGGGCCGCGTTTTCAAAGCTCGGGCTGGAGGCGGTCTGCTTCGATATGAATGCTCTGAAAGCAGGTTCGCCCGCGGACGCCGCGGCATCCCTCTGGTCTCAGATTCAGAGCATCGAGGCGCGATTTAGGTCTTTTCCCGAAAGTTTCGAAACGCAATTTCAGAAGGTGTGTGCCGAAATTCAAACGGAACAGGCTGGGGTATGGGACCAGAAATGGAAAGAACTTTGCGACGGCAAGAAGTTGTTCGAAGCCTTACGAAATGAACAATGGTTCCGCGGGGATCTTCAAAGGCTCAAGAGGCGGATAATTATCGAGGTGCGCAACAGCAAGACCGAGACTTGGAGCTCCTTAAACAGTCAGCTCACGGACCTTGTCACGGTTCGGTGAGTCAGATGGACTCACGCCCGTCCAGGCGCTTCCACAGCGATTCTCAGCCTGTAAAATTCTGGCCCTCTTCGGAGGGTCCATGATGCTCGCCCCATTCCTCCTCGGCGTTCACGCGCCGCCGCCGAATGCCACACCGCTCGATTGCCATCTGCTACACGCCGGTCCGGGCACGCTTCGGCTGAACGTGATCGAGCAGCGGCGACGTATTCCTTCCCAGCTCCCCCTGAATGATCGCTTCATCGTACCAGCTATCTGAGACCTCATGAATCCCCTCATTTTTCATGAGCCCTGGATTTGGCTGATTTCAGTTCCACATCAGAGACATAGGGATGATGTGGAGAGGGTGTGGGAGCGGTGGTCGGTGCTGGCAAGCGCATTGAGTTCATCAGGGGCTATCTAACCACGGTTTTCGCTGACGACCTCCACGCCAAACGGGTGGATTCGCTGGCCAACGGCACGCTTGGCGTCATGGCCGGTGCGTCGCTGGCGGTGTCGATCATCGGTCAAGCCTTGGCGCAGGCGCGCGGTCTGCTCACCAAGCACGCCATCAAGCAGGTCGACCGGCTGTTGAGCAACCAGGGCATCGTGGTCTGGGACATGTTCTCCCCTTGGGTGGCGGAGGTGGTCGGGCGGCGCAAGGCGATCGTCGTGGCCATGGACTGGACGGACTTCGACGCCGACGGTCAGACCACGTTGGCCCTGAACCTCGTCACCGACCACGGTCGGGCGACGCCTCTGGTGTGGCGTGGCGATCTCATCCCACGCCTTGTGATCGAGGCGATCCTCGTAGCGGTTGAGACCGGGGTCGCCAAGTCGCTGATTTATACTTACATGGAGGAGAAATGGAACGCCAATTTCACGAGGTTCGCTTACCATACTCAGAAAAGAGGAGGCTTCGATCAGCTTGAGGAGGCGTCGCGAATGGGTCTCTTGCCCAAGGTCGGAAGCATCAATCTAGCTGCTTTCCGGTGTCATCCCAGGTCGAGACGGGGGAAGAAGTCGGGATAGCCTGAGAGCCCGTCCGATCGGCTAGACCATACTGGAGGCGTGTCGATTCCCGGTTGTGCTCAACCTGGCGCAGGGTCGACTGGCGGTCATAGACGACCGCCTGGCGATCGCAATGGCGAGACCGGATCTTCTCCGGGATCGCTGGATCGCGCGTCAAAAGCTCCGCATTCGCGCTCATGACAGGCCTCCCGATCTGCCGAGCGGACGAAGTTGTAGTGCATGAAATAGATCGCGCGCTACACCTCAGCCGTCATCCTCGCCCCAATTCGGATCTCGACACGACCGCGCCAAACCTCACAACACCCAATAGTGATCTTCTGCCCCGTACAGGGTGGCTACTTTAGGCGTCTGGCCCGAGGCCTGACACGTCCGGCGGCGGGCGAACGGCGCGGCTTTGCGGTGGCTCGGTGACAATGGACGGCGGTGCCTCCCGGCCTGATCCCGGTGTTGGGGAGATGGGCCATCAGCTACCGGCAGAGTGAGAAGGGCCAAGTGCCTAGCGCGAGCCCACCTATCTCGCTCTCGGCCTGCAGGTGAACGCCGTGGAGAAGCAGGGGCAGAACCAACAGCGGCAGGGACCAGAGCATGACGGGTCGACCGTGCTTTGGCTCACCCGCGACGTAGAGCATGGCCTGAGCGGCGATGAACCCGATGGCTCCGCCAAGGAAGGCTTCCTGAAGGGTATGTGCCCCTAGGAGCACGCGAGACGCCCCAATGAGCACCACCACGGCCAGGACGATGATCAGCCGCGATGCCTCCCGTCCACCCAGCCGAGAGTTGATGAAGGCCAGGATGCTGCCATAAACGGCGCCTGCCGCCGCCGTGTGGCCACTCGGACTTTCGATGTTGCCGCCCAATAGCTCCGGTCCGCAAGCCCGGAAGGTGAGCTTCAGAAGCAGCATGAGCCCGAGAGTGGCCGCGGTCCCGAGACACCATACGAGAGCGCCACGCCGCCATCCTGAAACCCAGAGCACGACGGCCACACAGGCGATCAACGGCAGGACGACGGCTTGATCGGCGAAGTCGGTGAGAAAGGAGGCGATAGGGTGAGGCATACCAGGCTTGGCTCTGCGTGGGACGTCCTTGGTTCGCCCCCGCCTGTGTAGTCCTGCCGCGCTGCCGTCGGTCTCAGCGTCGTCTACAGGAAACGGGGTCCACAGGAAACACCCGCTCGTCGCCCGAGGCTGGTAGGCGGCTGGGGTTGAAAGCTCGCGTGCCTCACTTTGCCAGGCCGACCGCCGTTTGGGCCTTCGCTATCGCGGTCTCGATGGTGCTGTAGTTCCAGAGGCACGCGGCTAGCAGCACGTTCACGAGCAGCGATAGGGTCATGACGATTTTGTAGAATCCCACCGGCACGAACTCGCGTCGACGAAGCCGGATCTCCGGCTCGGGATGAGACATGCGAGCGACCTCCGTTGTCTGCCGACACCGCAACCGATGGTAACATGCTCCGATTCGGAAGTCGGTCAGCCGTGAGTCGATCGCTGTTGAAAGTCGAGCATGCGAGCCCGAGGCGCTTCCGTCTTGCCTAAATGCGGCCTGCTCGTCGTAAGCCTTTCAGCCTGTGCGCTCGTGCCCGACGCGGCCAAGTTGCATGACGTGGCGCCGGGACCCAGTGTGCCGCTGCCCGTGCCTCGACCGCACTTCGCCCATATCCGTCCAGGGCATCGCGTGGTGGTCTCCATGCCGCTGCTACGGGGCACCATAGTGCCAGTCGAAAGCCATCGCTCACCAAGCATCTCAAGCCGCAAGGCTGTGCCGAAACCGCCTGTCGCGATCGACCCGGCAAACGCCACGGGTTCGCTGCATGTCGGGAAACCCGCGCCGCCGTTCGCTTCGGTTAACTTGGCCGTCTCGCCGCTTCGTGGCACCGGTTGGGGCGTGCCGATCTCTGGTAGCGTGCCGACCCGATCGGAGACGTGGGAGCCGGCACGCTGATCGGCGGCATGATGACGGCTTTCAACCTCCGGCGCCGCTCCACGATGATGCAGCCGCACGAGATCGGGTGAAGGGCAGTTGGGAGGGGCGTGAGGGTCAGCGTTCGAAAAGTCTGACCACGCCGAGTACGGCGAGCGCAGCGGCGAGGCGTAGAAGCTTCATGGGTGCTTCTCCGTCTTGGACGCGCGATCGCCGGCCGCCGTCGCATCCGCCTCACACATGTATGCGCCCTGTTTCGTATTCCCATAGTTCTTCGTGCCGGCCAAATGATAGATGCTGGATTGCGTGTTGACCCAGACCACGACGGCGGCCGGGCAGTGAGCCTGCGCCTGACTGGCCGCGGCGAACTGATTTGCGCCTGATGGAGCCGGATTAGCGGCTGTCGTGGCAGGAGTGACCTTCTTTCGACCAAAAAAGCCAGTTGAAGCGGGGGCTGGTGTCGAAGCCGGTGCGGTAGCGGCAACCGGGGCCGCTGCCGGTGTCGCGCCGGGAATCAGCTCCGTCCCACCCCGGCAGGCTGTGATGAAGTCAGCCTTCTTCTGTACCCCCCTGAATCGCGGCCTTGTTGGCCGCGTACTCGCTGTCACACTCGCGGACGGTCTTCGCCGAAGCTGGCGAGAGAACAGCAACGAGACAGGCAACCACTGCAGCGGTTCCGACCACGATACGGCGCATGATTTGTCTTTCAAACGGTTCAGCCGAAGCTCGCATCCGGCCGGGGATAGGGTCAACCACAAAGCGGGGGCACCGCCGCCAGGCAAGGATTCACTCCGCCTCAAACGCAAGGTCGCAGCATGGGACGACGACTTCCTCGCAAGCCTCATCGCCGCATGAGCCCTTCACCCGATTCCCCTGCGGCTCTTATGTGCGACCGGCCGATCAGTGCCAACACACCGCATTGATCTCTCGTCGATTGACGTATATATCCCCGTTAGGAGACGTGACATGCGAAACCAAGCGCACCCATCGGGGGCAGTGGACCCTGGAACCAGGAAGCTTCAGACGTTCGCCGCAGACGCCGACCGCGATCGTTTATCCCCCGCTGCGCTGAAGGCCTACGTTCGGCTTGCCACGAAATGGGAGCTAAGCAACAGCGAAGCGGCCACACTCCTTGGGGTCTCGAGCAGTACCTGGGACCGCATCAAGGCAGGTCGTCGGGACGGCGCCCTCACGCAAGACCAGCTGACCCGCGTGTCGGCGATGGTCGGCGTCTTCAAAGGCCTGCATCTGCTGTTCGCCGACTCAATGGCCGACCGCTGGCCTCGGTTGACCAATCGTGGACCGATTTTTGATCGGCTCTCGCCGATCGAGGCGATGATCCACGGCGGCATTCCGCGCATGCTGGAGACGCGCCGCTATATCGATGCGGTCCGTGGCGGGCTCTGATCCGAGCCTCCTCGACGGTGTACCGATCGTCCGAGAGGCTTTCCCTCGCACGGTGCGGCTCGTCTCGACGGCGCGCTTGCGCGACCCGGTCCTGCTCGGGCTCGTCGACGCGGACGAACTGCATGATCTGGCCGAGATCGAAGGTGCGACCAGCGCGCGGCTTGTTACAGAAGAGCGCGGCAGTGAGGGACTCCCATCCGGAGAGCTCGTCCATGGCGTTCCTCACGCCCGATTTATCAATGCGAGCTTCGTCTACGCCAAACCGCGCGAGCCGAATCGCTTCAATGGCGCCGACCGGGGGGCCTGGTATGCGGCGCTCTCTGTCGAGACGTGTGTCGCGGAGGTCGGCTACCATATGACGAAGTTCCTGGCCGATGCCGGCGACTTCAACGCGACCGTGTCGTATGCTGAGATGTTCTCGAGCATGGCAGGGGAGTTCTGCGATTTGCGGGACCGGCGCGGCCACCGCGCTCTCGATGCAGATCCTGCGATCGGCTACCCGGCCGGCAACGCCCTCGCGGCCGCTACGCGAGAGCGCGGGCTGAACGGGATCATCTATCCTTCGGTTCGCGATCCGAATGGGATGTGCATCGTTGCCTTGTGGCCGCACGTCGTGCAATCGGTCGCACAGGGTGCGGTTTGGCACTTCGTTTGGGCTGGCCGACCCGAGCCGACGGTTCACGCAGATGCAGAAATACCTGCTATAACAGTCAGATAGAAAGCGTTATGTTCCATAATTTTCATTATGCGAATGAAGTTTCATTGTTGTACACAATGCGTTAAGTCTCTCCAGTTCCATATCTCGTTACCCGAGTCCCCTTCCCTGTCGGCCGCAGCTAAGCCGGGCGCTGCACGAGCTCAACATCGACATCATCTGCGCCAATTCGCCGGCTGCCAAGGGCAGGGTCGAGCGGTCTTTCGGCACCTTGCAGGACCGCCTGGTCAAGGAGTTGCGGCTGGCCGGGATCGACGATTGAAGCCGGCAACGCCTTCCTGACGAGCTTTCTGGCGGCGCATAACGAGCGTTTCGGCAAGCCGCCGTTCAGCGAGGCGGACGCGCACCGCCCTTTTCCGGCCAACCAGGTGCTGGCGGATGTGTTCGCCTGGAAGGAGGAGCGCACCGTCACGCAGAGCCTGACCGTGCAGTACGACAAGGTCATGTTCCTGCTGGAGCAGACCGAAGCGGCGCGGAAACTCGCCCGCAAGCGCGTGACGATCATCGACTATCCGGATGGGAGGCTCGCCATTCGGCACAACGGCCTCGACCTGCCCTATCGCACCTTCGACCAGCTGCAGAAGGTTTTCGATCAGGCGGCAATCGTCGAGAACAAGCGGCTTGGTACCGTGCTGGGCTACATCGCGCAGCGGCAGGCCGAGATCGAGGCGGCGAGGTCCCAGAAGACGCCGCGGCGGCGAGGACAGGCGGAGCGACACATGTTCAAGACCGGATGACCTGCCCGACCGCCGCAGCGCGGCTGCGCAACCCTGACCAGCTCCGCCGCGCTGCTCGAGGCTTGCTGGACCCAGGATCAGGCCCCTACCCACCGCCCCGGTGTCATTTCAACTTTGCGCGATCGGTGACATCTCTACCTTGCACCTACATGGGCTGTACACCCCCGATAGACATGTCACCTTCTCCCAGTTAGATGTGTCACTCTCCTCGCCTGTGTGGTTCGAGGAGTTCCATGCCGATGACGGTGATCGCAATGACCCGGCTGGAGATTGACCGCTTGCATGTGATGCGTGACCTGGCGACCGACCGGATCACCGCGGCCGAAGCGGCCCGGCTGATGGGTGTCTCGCGTCGCCACGTGTTCCGGCTCGCGATCGCCTACGCTCGGCGTCGAGACGCTTCGGCAGTGGATGCTGGCGGAGGGCTTGTGGGCTGATCGCCGGCAACGGCTCAAGCCGGTTTATGACCAGGATGCCCCGGTCCGCTCCCATCGCGAGGCCGTTGCGCAGCGTCTCGGTCGCCTGGGCGGTGCCGATCGACACCACCAACACCTCGGACGCGTTGCCGGCTTCCTTTTGGCGCAGCGCCCCCTCGACGGCGATCTCGTCGAAGGGGTTCATCGACATCTTGATGTTGGCGAGGTCCACCCCGGAGCCGTCGGGCTTGACCCGGATCTTCACGTTGTAGTCGACGAAACCCGCTTGACGGGCACCATGATCTTCATGAGGCAAAGTCCTGTTGCGGGGCCGCCGAGAAGCCGGCGGGTATGCCGCCGCTGCTCAGATCACCGCTTCTTCGAGGAAGGGCTCATTGCTCTCGACCCGCTCGTAGCGGAACGGCGTCAGGTCGAGCGTCTGGAAGGCGCCGTGCACGATTAGCTCCGACACGCCGCGGCCGACGGCCGGCGACTGCTGCAATCCGTGGCCCGAGAAGCCGTTCGCGAACATGAAGTTCGTCACCCCCGGGTGGAACCCGACGATGCCGTTGTGGTCGAGCGTGTTGTACTCGTAGTGGCCGGTCCAGCTCTGCTGGACGCGCAATGCGTCGAATGCGGGGATCCTGTGCCAGAGCGCCGGCCAGATGTAGTCGTCGAACTCCGCGTGGTCGATCTCGAAGTCCTCGTAGTTCTGCGCGATCTCCCTTTGCGGCGTGTTTCCGGTCAGGAACAACTCGCCCTCCGGCCTCACGAACGTGCCGGACAGGTCGATGACGTTCGGCATCCGTCCGGGAATCGGCACCGCACTGGCGAAGACGAAGCTGTAGCGCTTGCGCGGCTCGACCGGGATCGACAGCCCGGCCATGGCGGCGACCTGCTGGGCGCGAGGGCCCGCGGCGTTGACGAGCGTGCCGCATGACACGACCTGGCCCGTCGCCAGGGTCACCGAGGCGACCTTGCCGCCGGCGAGCGTCAGCCCCGTGACGGCGTTGTCGATGTATTCCACGCCCGAGCCGCGGGCCCCACGACGGAAGCCATTGAGCAGCCCCATCGAATCGAACCACCCCTCGTCGCGCGAACCCCAGGACGCGCCGCCGAGGTCGTCGACGTTGATCCAAGGAAAGCGGTCCTTCAGCGGGCCAGGCTCGAGGAAGACGGTGCCGGCACCGAGGCTGCTCTGCAGGTCGACGCGCGCGCGCGCCGCCTCCACGCCTTCCGGCGAGCAGCAATAGAGGTAGCCGTGTTCGCGGAAGCCGAGGTCAGGGGCCGGCTCGCCCGGGAAGAAGCGCGCCATCCGCTCGGGGAAGTCGCGGATGATCTCGATCCCGAATTGGCTGAGCTTGACGTTGATCGGGTTGGAATATTGCTGGCGGATGGCGCTCGTGGAGAGCGCGGTTGACGAGAATTCGTAGCTGCTGTCGCGCTCGACCACCAGGATCGAGGCGCTCGTCCCGACCGCCTGGCTAAGCCAATAGGCCGTGGAGGAGCCGACCGCCGCGCCGCCCACGATCACGATCTCGTAGGCCAAGCGGGTCGGAGCCTTGTAGGGAGGAATGGCCATAGGGAACTCCGCTCAACGTTCGAAGGAGGCGACGAGGGCGTCGGAGCCCCGCGCCAGCAGTCCGAGGTCCGAGCCGACGGCGACCATGGTGAAGCCCGCCGCGATGTATCGGTCGGCGTCGGCCTTGACCGGCGCGAGGATGCCCGACGCCTTGCCCGCCCGCTCGGCTGCCGTGCGAACCGATGCGATCGCCTCCTGGACGTTGGGCGCACCGGGATTGCCCATCTCGCGCATGTTGGTCGACAAGTCGCCGGGACCGACGAAGAGCGCGTCGACGCCGTCCACGGCCGCGATCTCGGCGGCTTTGGCGACGCCCGCCTCGCATTCGATCTGGACCACGAGCAGCTGCTGCTCGCGCGCCCGGCCATGGTAGCCGGCGATGCGGCCGAAGGCGTTGGCCCGCTGCGCGACGGAGAACCCGCGGATGCCGGCAGGCGCATAGGCCATGGCGGCGGCGATGGCACGGGCCTGTTCGGCCGTGCGCACGTTCGGGATCATTAGGCTCCGGGCGCCGATGTCCAAGGCCTGCTTCATGAGGACGGTATCGTCCGAAGGCAGGCGCACGACCCCTTCGCATGGAAAGGCACCGAGCACCTGGAGTTGCGCCAATGTGCTCCGCAGGTCGTTGGGGCTGTGCTCGCCGTCGATCAAGAGCCATCCGGCGCCGGACCCGGCGACCACCTCCGTAGTGAACGCCGATGCGAGAGAGCACCAGACGCCTATCGATGGCTTGCCCGATGCGATCAACGCCTTCAAGGTGTTCGGACGTTCCAGCATGCCGCCTCGCTAGAAGTAAAGAAACCGTTTGTAATTTGTATGACGTCCTATATCGTACGTCAACCGACGCCGCAAGCGGGCGTTACCGGATCGGGGCTCTCGCATGCGGATCGGGTTCATCGGACTGGGCATGATGGGTGCGCCGATGGCGCGGAACCTGATCGCGGCCGGGCATCACGTTGTAACCGTCATCAACCGCTCGCCGCTGCCAGAAGGCCTTGCTGCGAAGGTACTTCCGACGCCCGCGGAGGTCACCCGCGCCTCCGAGATCGTCATCACGATGCTGCCCGACACGCCGGACGTACAGCGCGTCCTCTTTGCCACGGGCGGCGTCGCCGAGGGCATCGCTGACGGCACGTTGGTGATCGACATGAGCTCGATCAGCCCGATCGCCACCCAGCGCTTCGCGGCCACGATCAGGGAAGCCGGAGCGGGTTACCTCGATGCGCCGGTCTCCGGCGGCGAATTGGGCGCCAAGGCTGCGAGCCTGACCATCATGGTCGGCGGGCCGAAGGCCGAGTTCGAGCGCGCCTTGCCGCTCTTCGAGGCCCTGGGCAACAACATCACGCTGATCGGCGAGCAGAACGGCGCGGGCCAGACCTGCAAGATCGCCAACCAGATCGTCGTCGCCCTGAACATTGAGGCGGTCGCCGAGGCCCTCGTCTTCGCCAGCAAGGCGGGCTGCGATCCGGCCAAGGTCCGTGCCGCGCTGTTGGGGGGCTTCGCTTCGTCGCGCGTCCTCGAGGTGCATGGCGAGCGGATGATTAAGCGCACATTCCTACCCGGCTTCCGCATCGGCCTGGATCAGAAGGATCTTGGCCTCGCGCTGGAGACTGCGCGGCGCCTTGGGGTCGCATTGCCCAACACCGCCACGGCCCAAGAATTGATGAACGCCTGCGCGGCGCGGCGCGGCGGCCTCAATGCGGACCATTCCTTCCTGGTGCACGCGCTCGAGACGCTGAGCAACCACGAACTCACCGAAGAAAGGACCTGAAGCGATGCGCGGTACTGGCAAGGCGGACATATTCGTGATGCTGGCCCATCCCGTGGGCCATGCGAAAAGCCCCGGCGTCTTCAACGAGATCTTCGATCAGAAGGGCCTGGACAGCCTGATGGTGCCCCTGAGCTGCCGCCCCGAGTATTTCGAGACCTTCTGGGCCGGCATCTCGGCGGCCGAGAACATCCGCGGCGTGATCATCTCGGTGCCCTACAAGTCGACGGTTTATCGGAAGTGCGCGGCGGCGCACGACCGTGCCTCCCGGGTGCAGAGCGCCAATTCCGTGCGCCGGCAAGCCGACGGCAGCTGGTACGCGGACAATTTCGACGGCGTCGGCTTCATCAATGCCCTCGCGGCCAATGGCCATCGGCTCGCGGGCAAGCGCGTCCTGCTGGTCGGGGCGGGCGGAGCGGGTGCGTCGCTGGCCTATTGCCTTGCCGAGGCCGGCGCGGTGGAAATCCGGCTGAACGACGTGGACAAGGCGCGCGCCGCCAACCTGGCTGCGCTCGTTGCCAAGGCCTTCTCGAACTGCCGGGTCGCCGTCGGCGAGGCCGATCCGTCGGGCATGGACGTGGTCGTGAATGCCACGCCGGTGGGCATGCACGCGAGCGATCCCTTGCCTCTCGACGTAAGCAAGCTCACGACGGACATGACGGTGGTCGACATCATCATGGAGCCGGCCGAGACCGCGCTACTGCGCGTCGCCAAGGAGAAAGGCTGCAAGGTGCAGCCCGGGCGCCCCATGATGGACTTCCAGGTGAAGGGCATGTCGGAGTTCTTCGACATCGAACGGAAAGACCGCAGCAATGGCTGATGCACGATCGGCCGTCGTCATCGGCGGCACGTCAGGGATCGGTCGCGCCATCGCGCTGCGCTTCGCCGAGGAGGGCTGGCGGGTGGCCGTGGCAGGTCGCGACGGTGCCAGGGGCGCCGAAGCGGCCGCCGCTTGCGAGTCGGCCGGTGCGCCGAACGCCCGCTTCGTTGCGACCGAGGTGGCCGATCCGGCCTCGGTCGAGGCGCTGGCCGCCGCGGCGAGCGCCGCCTTCGGCGCACCGGGTGCCGTCGTCAATTGCGCCGGGATCCTGCAGAGCGGCCAACGCGTGCTCGACCAGGATCTCGGCGAAGACGAGGCGATGTGGCGCGTCAACTATCGCGGCACGCTGCTCGGATGCCAAGTCTTCGGCCGGCTCATGTCGGCGGCAGGGCGAGGCGCCATCCTGAACGTCGGCTCTCTTGCGTCGTTCGCGCCGCTCTCGCTGCCCGCCTACACACCCGGCAAGCATGCCGTACTGGCGCTGACGCAGATCCTCGCCGCCGAGCTGGGCCCCCGCGGCGTCCGGGTCAACGCGGTCGCGCCCGGCTACACCCTGTCGGACGGGCTTAAGGCTAGGATTGCCAAGGGCGAGCGCAACCCAGAAGCCATCAAGGCGACCACCGCCCTGCGCCGCTTCGTCGAGCCGCGGGACGTGGCCGAGGCGGCCTTGTTCCTCTGCTCTGATCGCGCCGCCTCGATCACCGGCGTGACCTTGCCGGTGGACGCCGGGTGGCTCGTGCAGGCGCCCTATGCCCACTACCTCCAAGGCAATCCCATTCGGCCGGCACCCGAACCATCGAAAGGACCGCCGCCTTGAGCGACATCACGCGCTTCGACTTCGACACGCGCATTCACCACGGCGTCATCCACAACGGCACGCTCTACCTCACCGGACAGGTCGCGACCCCCGGCCGATCGGCGGCCGACCAGATGCGCGAGATTCTTGGGAAGATCGACGCGCTCCTGGCCAATGGCGGCACCGACAAGACCCGCATCCTGCACGTCCAGATGTGGCTCGACGACGTCCGGGACTTTGACGAGGTCAATGTGGTGTGGGATGCATGGATGCCGAAGGAACATGCGCCGGCCCGGTCGTCGGGACAGGGACGGATGGCGAAGCCGGGGATGCTGGTCGAGCTTATCGTCACGGCCGCGGTTTGAGTGCCGAGCCAGCCGGGGCGCGTACGGCGGGTTGGGACCGGGCCTATGACCAAGCGCAAGCCGCTTTCCACGATCGTCGCCGAAAGCCTTGCGGAGAAGATCGGGTCCGGCGCGCTGAGCCCCGGCGCGCAGCTGCCGACGGAAGCGGAGCTCTGCAAGGAATACGACGTGAGCAGGACCGTCGTGCGGGAGGCGGTGGCCAGGCTCCGCTCCGACGGCATGATCATCCCGCAGCAGGGACGCGGCATGTTCGTCAGCGAGGCGCCTGCGCCTCGCAGGTTCTCGATACCCGACGAGGCGCTCAAGACCCTTCCGGAGACGATCGCGCTGCTGGAGTTGCGGCTGAGCGTCGAGGTGGAGGCGGCGGGATTGTGCGCCGAGCGCCGCACGGAGGATGAGGCCCGCTCCCTTCGCCTGATAATGGAGCAGGTGGATGCTCAGCATGGCGATCCGACGGCCGTCCAGATCCACTACGATTACGATTTCCACCTCGCGATCGCCAAGGCGACCACGAACGAGTTCATCCATGGATTCCTGGTCTACCTGCGGCCGATGATCGTTCCGCGCTTCCAGCTCGGCCACATCGTCGCGGCCGATCTGAGGGAGACTTACTACGCCCGCATCCATACCGAGCATGAGGCGATCGTGGGCGCGATCACGCTGAGGGACGGGCCTGCGGCGCGCGAGGCGATGCGGAGCCACCTGTCGAACAGCCTTGAGCGCTTGCGGGCGTTGGCCCTGGCAGCCGGGGTCGACAAGATGGATCCTCACGAGAGGCGCGCCGCCGAATCGCTTTTCGCCGAGTTCAGCGCCCCGCTCTCCGCCAGCCGATGACGAGGACCGAGCAATAGGCCCCTAGCTCGAACGCAGCACCGGGCGATCGACTGCGAAAGCCAAGCTTTCTGCTTTGCTGTTAGACGGGGAGCCGCCCGCTATGTTCGACGAGACGGTTCTCTAGTCATCTGCCTTTATACTGTGCTCCAACTGCTGAAAAATACTCTGCGTTTCTGCCGGACGTTTGGCGAAAGCTGAACTTTCCTTTTCCCCGTATTTCTTTATTCCGTGCCGGGGACGAAAGCCACACAGTGCTTGCCAGCAACCAGGAGGGATCGGGTGACGACAGTCTTGATCACCGGCGCGACGAGCGGCATCGGACGCGCGATGGCGTTGGCGCTCGGCGAGGCCGGTTACGAGGTCTACGCCGGCGGGCGGAACAAGGCGGCGCTGAACGAACTGCGCGCCTCCAACCGGAACATCGTGCCGCTCGCCCTCGACATGACGGATCGTGAGCAGCTCGAGGCCGCCGTCGCCGACCTGCAGGTCGATGTGCTGATCAACAACGCGGGGATCATGCCCCCGATGGGCAACTTCGCCGACATGGCGATCGCGGACATCGACAGCACCCTGGAGATCAACCTCAGCGCAGTGATCATCCTGACGCGCCTAGTGGTGCCGCAGATGAGGGCCCGGGAGACGGGGTACATCCTGTTCACCGGATCGGCGGCCGCACACGCGTCCTTCCCGAACATCGCCGTCTACTCGGCCACCAAGGCGGCCATCGCGGGCTTCGCCGCATCGCTGCGCGCAGACCTGTCGCCCCATGGCGTCCGGGTAACCGAGATCGTCGCCGGACGGGTCGAGACGCAGCTCTACAAGGACATCCTCGACGCCGAAGCGGTGCGAGCGATGTACGCCGGCAACGTCGCCGTCCAGCCGGAAGACGTGGCGAAGATGGTGGTCGCCGTCCTTGCGCTGCCGCCCAACGCGGACGTCACCCGCTTCGACATCATGCCCACCCGCCCGACGAGCGCGAGCGGCACGAACACAGGAGCCCGAAAACCATGAAAGACCTTTCCGTAGTCATCGTTGGCGGCGCATCCGGCCTAGGGGCGCTGCTCGCGCGGATGGCCGTCGACGAGGGCGCCAGCGCCGTCGGCATCATCGACCTCAACCGGGGGGGGGCGGAAGCCGCGCTCGGGGCGGCGCGCGACGAGGGCCTCAAGACTGCGGTCGCGACCTGCGACATCCAGGTGGGACCCGAGTGCCATAGCGCCTTCGATGAGATCGCGGCGGCGCTCGGCCGGGTCGACACAGTGATCAATTGCGCAGCGATCTATCCGCGCCGCCCGATCCTTGAGATCACCGATGCCGAGTGGGATGCCTCCAACGGCATCAACATCAAGGGCACCTACCACATGATGGTGGCCGCCATCCGCCACATGAAGCCGCAGGAGCCGAAGGCCCACGTCCGCGGCCGCATCGTGAACCTCACGTCGGTCGATGCCTTCAAGGCGCACCCGCAGAACGCGCACTATGCGGCGACCAAGGCGGCCGTCGTCAGCCTGACCCGATCCGTCGCGCACCACGTCGCGAAGGACGGCATCTTGGTCAACTCCGTAGCGCCCGCCGGCATGGCCACCGAGCGCGCCCGCCAGCTGGGCTTTCTCGAGGAGCTGGCCAAGGCAAGCCCGCTCGGCCGCGGCGCCGAGCCGGCGGAAATCGCCGAGTGGGTGCTCATGGCCGGCGGACCGCGCAACACCTTCATGACCGGCGAGAACATCATCGTATCCGGTGGTTACGTCTACGCTTGAGCTGACGCGCCCTGTGCCTGCGGTCTTTGGGCGCCTGACCTTCGATTGATGCGAGCGAACGGAAAGGAGGCGAACTGCGATGACTGGAAAGCTGCGCCTCCCGCCCCTCAATACGTTGCGCGTGTTCCATGCGGTCGCCCGGCACAGGAGCTTCAGGCAGGCCGCCGACGAGCTCTTCGTGACCCCTCAAGCCGTCGGGCAGCAGATCAAGCTGCTCGAAGACACGCTCCAGGTCACGCTGTTCGAGCGCAAGGGGCGCGCGATCGAGCTGACGGAATCGGCGATCCTGCTTTCGCATTTCGTCAAGGCCGGATTCGAGGAGTTCGCCGAGGGCGTGCGTCGGGTGAGCAAGCCGTCATACCGGGACCGCATCAACTTCAACGCGAGCCCGTTCTTCGCAACCCACTACCTGTTGCCGCGGCTGGCCCTGTTCCGCGAGATCCTGCCCGGTGCTGACCTCCGGATGACCACGATGGTCGATCTACCGGACTTCGGACGCGACGACATCGATATGACCATCCAATGGGGCTACGGCGAGTGGCCCGAGTACGAGACGATGCTGCTCGTGCCCGATCCGAAGGTGATCTGCTGCACCCCGGAGATCGGCAGCAAGATCAAGATGGCAAAGGACCTCACCCGGTTTACGCTCCTCGACATGGTGAAGTCGAAGCGCTTGTGGCCGGACATCCTGCGTCACCTCGGCGTCGAGCAGGCGGTGGAAGACCGAAGCATCGGTTTCGACGACGCCGCCACGACGCGCCGGGCCGCGCACCAAGGGATCGGAATCGGGCTCATTTCGGTGCTCGATGCTGAGGAGGACCTGAGGTCGGGCGCTCTCGTGGCGCCCCTCGGCCGCGACGTCATCGCCGACATGAAGGCGGAGGAGGTTCCAGGCTTCTACCTCGTCGTCCCACGCGGCCACCTGCGGGTGAAGGCCGTCGCCGCGCTGCACCGCTGGCTCGCCCAGCAGGACTGGCGGAGCGACCTCAAGAACTCGCCCTTGCCAAAGGCCATCCCGCTTTCTGAATGAGGGCTCCGGCCATCCAGGTTCCCCCTCAGGCTCTTGAGGGCAAGAAAAACAAGAAAATCCCAACATCAACAGTGGAGAAGGACAATGACGTTTGTGAAATGGGGAGCCATGGCCCTGGCCTTGGGTCTGCTCCCGTTGACGGCACCCGCGCATGCGGCTGGCGGCAAGACGCTCGATGCAGTGAAGGCGCGGGGCGTCCTCCAATGCACTGGCCATGACGGGTCCTACCTCGGCTTCTCCGAGGTGGACGACAAGGGCAATTGGAAGGGCATGGACATCGACCTCTGCAAGGCGGTCGCCACCGCCACCTTGGGGGACCCATCGAAGTTGAAGGTCGTGCCCATCAGCTGGGCACAGCGCTGGCCGGCCCTCCAGTCGGGAGAGGTCGACATCATCATCAAGGCTTCGGGCGGCACGCTCAGCCGCAACACCGAACTGGGACTCAACTTCTCGGATTCCTACTACGTCGGCACGACCAAGGTGATGGCCCACAAGGAGCTCAACCTGAAGTCGCTCAAGGACGCTAACGGCGGCACCATCTGCATTCCCGCCGGGACGTCCATCGAACAGCAAGTTGCGGGATACACGAGTTCGCTCGGCATCAAGCTCGAGCCCGTGCTTATCGAGAAGACCGAAGAGCTCGAGCAGGCCTATTTCTCCGGTCGCTGTGACATGTACGCGCAGTGGGGGCCCGTTCTGGCGATCGCCCGGGCGGCTAAAGGCAAGGCGGAAGAGAATCCAATCCTGCCGGACGTGCTTGCCCTGGAACCCGAAGTGATGATCACGCGCCAGGGCGACGACAACTGGACGAAGATCTCCACGTGGACGCTCAGCGCTCTGGTCTTCGCCGAGCAGGAAGGCATTACTTCCCAAAATGTCGACCAGATCCGCGCGAAGCCGACCTCGCCGCAAGTCGCCAAGTTCCTCGGCGCAACCCCTGGGGTCGGGACCGGCCTCGGCCTGCCGGACGACTGGGCCTACAACGTGATCAAGAAGAACGGCAACTACGGCGAGATCTTTGCTCGCGATCTCGGCAAGGACTCGCCCTACAAGATGGACCGCGAGCTGACCAACCTGTGGGACAACGGCGGCGTCCTGTATCCACTGGTGTTCGACTGATCCAACGCCGGCGCCGCCCGGCTCCGGCGGGGCGGCGCCGGCGATGCTCCAGAAAGGATCGGTCATGGGAAGCTTGCTCAAGTCTCAGCGCGTCCGCAACGTCCTGCTGCAGATGCTATACGTGGGCACGCTCGGCGCACTCCTCATCTCGGGATTCGTGATCGCGAGGCGCAACCTCGCCTCCCAGGGCATCACTTCAGGCTTCGACTTCCTGTCCAAGTCGACCGGATGGGACGTTACCTTCTCGTTGCTGCCTGTGACGTCCAACGATCCCTACTGGTGGTTCTTTCTGGTTGGGATCCTGAACACGATCTTCCTCGGCAGCATTGGCCTCGTCCTCGCGACGATGGTGGGCGCGGTCGTGGGTTTGGCGAGGACATCCTCCAACGAACTCGCGAACCTGCTCGGAAAGACCTACGTCGACATCTTCCGGAACATCCCGATCATCCTGCAGCTGTTCTTCTGGTTCGCTCTAATAACGCATCTGCCGTCGCCCCGGAACGCCTACACATCTGCCGGGTTCGTCCTATCGAACCGCGGGCTCTATGCCCCTGTACCCAACGTTGCCGGGCCGGTGTTCACCGGAGCCATCTTGTCCGTGATCGCATCGATCGCGCTGCCGATATGGATCGGGCGAACCACCCGGCTCAGCCAGCCCATGGGCGAGCGGCTGACCCTCCAGCTCGCGGCCGCAGCCGCGGCGCTTGCCTGCGCGGTTGCCGCCATGCTGCTCGGGCACCGCTCGGATTTGCCCGTCCTGAACCTCCCCACATTGAAGGGGCTGAACATCGTAGGAGGGCTGCGCCTCCCGCCGGAGTTCGCAGCGTTGGCCTTGGCGATGGCCATCTACGGCGGCTCCTACATCGGCGAGATCATACGAGGCGGGTTCAAGGCGGTCGGCAAGGGCCAGGTCGAGGCGGCCAATGCCCTCGGACTGTCCGGTTGGCAGGTCTTCTCACTCGTCCGCTTGCCGCTCGCCCTCCGCGCGATGCTGCCGATCCTCACGAACCAGTACGTCTGGCTGATCAAGGCGACAACGCTCGGCATCGCCGTCGGCTTCACCGACTTCTTCATGATCGTCGCCCTGGCGATCAACCATTCGGGTCAGACGATCGAATCGATCGGCATCCTGATGGGAGGCTTCCTGGCGATAAACCTGACGCTCGCCGCGGTGTTCAACCGCATCAACAAGGTCATTGCCCTCAAGGGCAACCAACTCAGAGGATAGGACGACGATGCACGCCCCGTCCCCCCCTGATCCCCTCACGATCCTGAGACGGCACTACTTCGCAACGCCGCTGCAAGGTGTGGTCTCTCTGCTGTGCATCGCCCTGATCATCACTCTGGGATGGAAGCTCCTCAATTGGGCGATCCTCTCCGCGGTGTTCGATGCAAACCGAGGACCTGCCGCCTGCGAAGCGGCGTCCGGCGCCTGCTGGTCGGTGATCGCAGCCCGGTGGCGCATCATTCTCTTCGGACTCTATCCCTTCGAGCAGCAATGGCGTTCGGCGCTCGCCTGCGTGACGGTGGTCGTCATGACGGTCTTGAGCTGCATCCCGGCCTTCTGGACCGGGCGTCGCATCGCCCTCGTGTGGATTATCGGGACGGCGACCTACTACTTCCTCATGAAGGGCGGCGTGCTCGGCCTTCCCCGTGAGGGCGAAGAAGTGTGGGGCGGCCTCGCGCTAACGCTCTTCATTTTCGTCATGACCTGCTTGATCGGCTTCCCTCTGGCGATCTGCCTCGCCTTGCTGCGACGCTCGCAACTGCCCTGGATATCGCGGACGACCGGGATCATCATCGATGGCGTCCGGTCGCTGCCATTGATCTCGATCCTGTTCACCTTCGCGATCGTCCTGCCGTTCGCGCTGCCGCTGTGGCTCCAAGGCGACAAGCTGTACCGGGTCATCGTCGGCTCGGCCCTATTCTTCTCCGTCTACCAGGCGGAGATCGTCCGAGGCGGTTTGCAGGGCGTGCCGGCTGGGCAGGAAGAGGCCGGCATGGCGCTGGGCCTGAGCTACTGGGAGCGCGTGAGCCGCATCCTGATGCCACAGGCCATGCGCAACGCGCTGCCCGCGACAATCAACCAGTTCGTGATCGCGTTCAAGGAGACCTCGCTAGTGGTGATCGTCGGCTTCTTCGAGATCATGGCATCCGGCAACGCCGCCTACGGCACGGGCGAGTGGCGGTTCGCCTACGTGGAAGTCTACGTGTTCATTGCCCTGATCTACTTCGTCTTCGTGTTCAGCCTGTCGCGCTACGGCGCGTTTCTTGAGCGGCGCCTCGCGGTCGCCGCAAGATAGGAAACCTCCCCATGAAAGGTCTCACCTCCGACGGCGACGCGACCGCCCTGCGGATCGACGGCTTGAACAAGTTCTACGGCACCTACCACGCGCTGCGCGACATCAGCCTGACGGTGGCGCGCGGCGAGAAGATCGTCGTGTGCGGGCCGTCCGGTTCGGGCAAGTCGACGATGATCCGCTGCATCAACCGGCTCGAGCAGCACGATGCCGGGAAGATCGTCGTGCTCGGGACGGAACTGAACGACAACGTCGGCAACATCGACGAGATCCGGCGTGAAGTCGGCATGGTCTTCCAGCACTTCAACCTATTCCCGCACATGACCGTCTTGGAGAACTGCACGCTCGCCCCGATGCTCGTGCGGAAGGTTCCGCAGGCCGAGGCGGAGGCGACGGCAAGGCAATACCTCGAGAAGGTCCGCATCCCCGAGCAGGCGGCCAAGTATCCCGGGCAGCTCTCCGGCGGCCAGCAGCAGCGTGTCGCCATCGCGCGCGCGCTCTGCATGAGGCCCCAAATCATGCTCTTCGACGAGCCCACGTCCGCGCTCGACCCGGAGATGATCTCGGAGGTGCTGGACGTGATGGTCACCCTCGCCCTCGAAGGCATGACGATGGTCTGCGTCACGCACGAGATGGGCTTCGCGCGACGCGTCGCCGACCGCATCATCTTCATGGACCGGGGCGAGATCGTCGAGCAGGCGGCGCCGGAGGATTTCTTCAACGCCTCCCCCAACGAGCGCACCCGGCAGTTCCTGTCCCAGGTCCTCCATCATTGAGTCGAGCCGCTCGGTTGGATGTCCAGGAGTCCGCCGTACGTCGATCGTCATCACAGGGTCCAAAATGGTCGATGCTTCCGCCGGCCTGGCCAGCCTCCTCGGCGCCAAGGGCTGGGTCACAGGAGACGACGCCAGGCCGTTCTGCCGCGACTGGCTGAACCGATATGGCGAATCGCCGTCGTTCCGCAAGGCGGCAACACCAGCCTCTGCGGCGGCGCCGTGGCCCACGAGCCCGGCGCCGTCATCCTGTCCCTCGCGCGAATGACGCGGATCGCGGAGCCTGAGCCCGGCGGCGCGAGCATCCTCGTTGACGCCGGCGTCGTCCTCGCGGCGCTGCACGAGGCGCTGGAGCCGCACCACCTCGCGTTCCCGATGCATCTCGGGGCGGAGGGCAGCGCCAGGATTGGGGGCCTGATCGGCACCAATGCGGGGGGTAGCCATGCCTTCCGCTACGGCATGATGCAGGATCTGGTGCTGGGCCTGGAGGTCGTGCTACCGGACGGCACCACATGGGACGGGGTGCGCGCCGTGCAGAAGGACAATGCCGGCTACCAGTTGCGCAAGCTCTTCTGCGGCGCCGAGGGCACGCTGGGCGTCGTCACCCGCGCCGTCCTGAAGCTCCATCCTGCGCCCCGGCAGCGAGCGACGGCGCTGCTGGTCCTGCCTGGCCATGCCGCGGCCGTGTCTTGGGCTGCCTTCCTTCGCGCCGAGGCGGGGGAGTTCCTGTCCGGCCTCGAATTCTTCTCCGACGTCGGGCTCGCGCTCGTTCTCAAGCATCTCGGCGACATCGCCTTCCCCCTCGCGACAAGGGGCCCCGTCTACGTGCTGGTGGAACTCGCGTCCGGGTCTGCGCGCGTTCCGCTGGACGACATCCTCGGCGCCGCCTTGGAATGGGGGATGGAGGAGGGCTTGGTCGCCGACGACTCGCTGGCCATGTCCGGGGAGCAGCGCGCGCATTTCTGGCGCTTGCGCGAGGAGCAGCCGGAGGGCCAGCGGCGCGAAGGGGAGCAGCTCAAGCACGACATCGCCGTTCCACCGGATGCGATCGCGGACTTCATCGACGCCGGCGCGGCCGCGTCCGGTGCCGTCCTCGCAGGCGTCAGGATCAACGCCTTCGGACACCTCGCCGACGGGAACATCCACTACAACCTGTCGCCCCCCGAAGGCGTGGGCGGTTTCCGCGGCAAGGCCGACGAGTTCGGGCAAGCGCTGGCGGCGCTGGCCACGCGGATGGGGGGCACATTCGCCGCCGAGCACGGCCTGGGCCGCGCCAAGATCGCCCTCGCTGACAGGAACCGCAGCCCGGTGGAGCGCGCACTCATGGCGCGCCTGAAGGCGGCCTTCGATCCCTTTGGCATCATGAATCCGGGCGTGGTCGTGAGACCCAGGCGAAAGTGGAACTTTCTAATCGACCGGAATTCTTGATTTCGCCCCGGCACGCCAGAGGGCACCGTACTGGCGGACATCGAAGGCCGGCGCGGGCCTTTACTTCGGCCGAAACCATTTCCAGGACGTCGTACCAGCATGCGCAACGGAGGCCGGCTTCTCATCGACTGCCTGATGGCGCTTGGCGCCACCAAATGCTTCGGCGTTCCCGGCGAGAGCTACCTCGCCGTGCTGGACGCGCTCCACGATACGGCCGACCGACTGGATTTCGTGCTGTGCCGCAACGAGGGCGGCGCGGCGTTCATGGCATCGGCCTATGGCAAGCTGACCCGCACGCCGGGCCTCTGCTTCGTCACGCGCGGCCCCGGTGCCACCAACGCCAGCATCGGCGTCCACACCGCGATGCAGGACAGCGTGCCGATGATCCTGTTCGTCGGCCAGGTGGGGACGGACATGAAGGGGCGCGAGGCATTCCAGGAGGTCGACTACCGCGCGGCGTTCGGCCCGCTTGCGAAGTGGGCCGTCGAGATCGACGAGGTGTCGCGCGTCCCCGAGATCGTCGCCCGTGCCTGGTCGACGGCGCTGAGCGGTCGGCCCGGCCCCGTCGTCGTGGCGCTGCCCGAGGACATGTTGACAGCATTGACCGACGCACGCCCCCTCACGGGCCCGGCGCCTGTCTTCGAGCCCGCCCCGCAAGCCAAGGCGCTGGCCGCTGCAGGAACCCTGCTGGCCGACGCGCGACGGCCGGTCATCCTCATGGGCGGTGCCAACTGGACCGAGGCGGGCCAAGCCGCGCTGCAGGCCTTCGCCGAGGTCTCGGACATCCCGGTGATCGCCGCCTTCCGCTACCAGGACCAGTTCGACAACAACTCCCCGGTCTTCGTTGGAGAAGCGGGCGTCGGGATGCCGCCGCACGTCAAGGGGCTCGTGCGCGACGCCGACGTGATCCTCGCGGTCAATGTGCGCTTCGGGGAGATGACGACGGACGCCTATACCCTGCTGTCCGTTCCGATGCCTGCCCAGAAGCTGATTCACGTGCATGGCTCGGACCGTGAGATCGGCAAGGTCTACATGCCCACGATCGGCATCCACGCGGGGCCGAACGCCTTCGCCCTGACCCTGTCGCCCGTGAAGGGAGCCTGGGCGGATTGGCGCGCTGCGGCACGGAAGGCCTACGAGGAGACCTTCGCCGCTCCCGCCCAGCCGGGGCCTGTGGACATGGTCGAGGTCACCGCCTGGCTGCGCGAGACGCTGCCGGCGGACGTGATCCTCACTAATGGCGCGGGCAACTTCACGGTATGGCCGAACAAGTTCTTCCGGTTCGGGCCGAAGGCGCGCCTCCTTGCCCCGCAATCCGGTGCCATGGGTTATGGCCTGCCGGCGGCAATCGCCGCCAAGGTGGCGTTCCCCGATCGCACGGTCGTCTGCTTCGCCGGCGACGGCGACTTCCAGATGAACTGCCAGGAACTCGGGACGGCCATGCAGGCCGGTGCGCGGCCGATCGTGCTCATCTTGAACAACGGCATCTACGGGACCATTCGCGCGCACCAGGAACGCAATTACCCCGCGCGCGTGTCGGGAACCACGCTGGCGAACCCCGACTTCGTGTCCCTGGCCCGCGCCTACGGGCTCCATGCGGAGCGCGTCGATAGCACCGGCGAATTCGCGGGGGCCTTCGGCCGGGCGCTCGCATCGCCGACTGGCGCCGTGCTCGAGCTCGCCATCTCGCCCGAAGCGCTGACCCCGCGGCAGACCCTTGCACAGATGCGCGACGCCGCGCTCGCTTCGCAGAAGGTCACGGCATGACATCCAGAAGGGACTACATCCGACTCGGGGCGGACATCGGTGGCACGTTCACCGACATCGCCCTCGACGTCAGGGGCAAGATCTTCTCGACGAAGGTGCTCACCAACTACGCGGCACCAGAGCAGGCGATCCTCGACGGCATCGCCGTCGTGGTGCGCGACGCGGGGATCTCGCCGGCGGAGATCGGCATCGTGATCCACGGCACGACGTTGGCGACGAACGCCCTGATCGAACGCCGGGGTGCCAAGACCGCGCTGATCACGACGGAGGGATTCCGCGACGTCATCGAGATGCGCACCGAGAACCGGTTCGAGCAGTACGACCTGAACCTGAAGCTACCAATCCCCCTGATCCCCCGCGAGCACCGGTTCACAGTGAAGGGCCGGATCGGAGCGGAGGGCCAGGAGCTGCAGCCGCTGGACGAGGCGGGTCTCGAGGCGATCGCCGCGAAGGTCGCCGCAGGCGGCTTCGGCGCCGTCGCGGTGGGCTTCATCCATTCCTACGCCAATCCCGCCCATGAACGGCGGGCGCGGGAGATCCTCGCCGACAAGCTCGACATCCCCATCTCCATCAGCGCCGAGGTCTCGCCGCAGATGCGCGAGTTCGAGCGCTTCAACACGGTTTGCGCGAACGCCTACGTTCGCCCGCAGATGGCCGACTACCTCGCCCGGCTCCAGACCCGGCTGAAGGACATGGGCGCGGCGTGCCCCGTCTTCATGATCCATTCGGGTGGCGGCCTGATCTCGGTGGAGACGGCGGCGGAGTTCCCCGTGCGCCTCGTGGAATCCGGCCCGGCCGGCGGCGCCATCTTCGCGGCCGACATCGCAAGGCGCTTCGGACTGGAGAAGGTCGTGTCCTACGACATGGGCGGGACGACGGCGAAGATCTGCCTGATCGAGGACTACTCCCCGCGCACCGCGAGGACCTTCGAGGTCGCCCGGACCTATCGCTTCTCCAAGGGCTCCGGCATGCCGATCTCGATCCCCGTGATCGAGATGATCGAGATCGGCGCCGGCGGCGGATCGATCGCCTGGGTAGACGCCATGGGGCGCATCCAGACCGGGCCTGAAAGCGCGGGTTCCGAACCGGGCCCGGCCTGCTACGGGCGCGGCGGCAAGCGGCCGGCGATCACCGACGCCGACCTGGTGCTCGGCAAGCTCGATCCCGACAACTTCGCGGGCGGCGCGATCCGGCTCGATTCACGCGCATCGGAAGACGCCATCCAGGGCGACGTGGGCGGGCGCCTCTCGCTCGATCCGTTGGCCGCCGCCTTCGGCATCTGCGAAGTGGTCGACGAGAACATGGCCAACGCGGCCCGCGTCCACGCCGTCGAGAACGGCAAGAACATCTCCGACAACGTTATGGTTGCCTTCGGTGGCGCGGCGCCCCTGCACGCCGCCCGCCTGTGCGAAAAGCTCGGAATCGACCGGTGCCTCGTGCCGCAAGGGGCTGGCGTGGGCTCCGCGATCGGCTTCTTGAAGGCGCCATTCGGCTACGAGGCGCTTGCCTCCCGCCTGACCCGGCTCTCGCGATTCGACCCCGCTGAAGCCAATGCGCTGCTCGACGAGCTGAAGTCCTCGGCGGAGGGCTTCGTCAGGGGAGGCACGAGCGGCAGGATCGTGCGTGAGGTCACCGCCTTCATGCGCTATGCCGGACAGGGCTGGGAGATTCCCGTGCCGCTGCCGGACGAGCCCTTCGGCGAGGGCGCGACCGCGACCCTGAAGGAGCTGTTCCGGACGAACTACCAGCGCTTCTTCGGCCGCGCCATTGACGGATTGGATGGGCTCGAGATCGAGATTGTCACGTGGTCGGTGAAGGCGACGGACCAGCGCCCCGCGGTTGCGCGGTACGAACTCACCGCGGGTGCATCGGGCGTCCGCCCAGCAGTCACGCGGCCGGTGTTCGACCCGGCCGCTGGGGCGCACCAGACGTATGCGATCATCGAGCGCGGGACGCTGTCCGGCGGCGACCGCATCGCCGGGCCGGCGGTGATCGTCGAGCGCGAGACGTCGACCGTCGTGACCACCCCCTTCGACGCCGTCATCCAGTCCGACGGGGCCATCCTCTTGATCCGCAAGGGAAGCCACTCATGAGCGACATCGGTGAGATCCGCATGCAGGTCATGTGGAACCGGCTGATCTCGGTCGTCGAGGAGCAGGCGCTCACGCTCCTGCGCACGGCCTTCTCGACCTCCGTGCGCGAGTCGGGCGACCTGTCCGCCGGCGTGTTCGACCCGCGCGGGAAGATGCTGGCGCAAGCGGTGACCGGCACGCCCGGCCACGTGAACACGATGGCGGAGGCCGTCCTCCACTTCATGGAGGCGATTCCCCGCGAGGAGATGTTCGAGGGCGACACCTACGTCACGAACGATCCGTGGCTGGGCACCGGTCACCTCCACGACATCACCATGGTCTCGCCCTCGTTCCTCGACGGCGAGCTCGTGGCCTTCTTCGCCTGCACGGCGCACGTGGTCGACGTCGGCGGCCGCGGGTTCGGGGCCGACGGCAAGTCCGTGTACGAGGAAGGAATCCAGATACCCATCATGAAGTTCGCGGAGAGGGGGCAGGTGAACCGCGACCTGATCCGCATCCTGCGCACCAACGTGCGCGAGCCGAACCAGGTGGTGGGCGACTTCTACTCGCTCGCCGCCTGCAACGAGGTCGGCCACCGCCGGCTCGTCGGCATGATGAAGGAGATCGGCCTCTCCTCGCTCGCTGCCCTTGGCGAGTTCATCTACTCGCGGACGCGCAGCGCCATGCGGGAACGCATCTCGGCGCTGCCGAAGGGGAGCTGGTCGAACGAGCTCGTCACCGACGGCTACGACGCGCCGGTCAAGCTGGCTGCCACGGTGTCGATCCGCGAAGGGCAGGTCCACGTCGACTTCTCTGGTACGGACCCGATGAGCCGCTGGGGCATCAATTGCCCGATCATCTACAGCAAGGCCTATGCATGCTACGCGCTCAAATGCGTGGTTGCGCCCGACATCCCGAACAACGCCGCCTCGTTGGCCTTCTTCACGGTCCATTCGCCGGTCAACATCCTGAACGCGGTACGCCCGGCCCCCGTCGCGTTGCGTCACATCTTCGGCCACATGGTCCCGGACCTCGTCTTGGGGGCCTTGGCGCAAGCCATGCCAGGGCAGATCCTCGCCGAGGGCGCCGGCGCGCTGTGGAACATCCACATGTCGGTACGCCCGGCCGCGGGCGCTGCCGGTCGCCGCGCCGAAGTCCTGATGTTCAACTCGGGCGGCATGGGCGCGCGCCCCAGCCTGGACGGTCTCTCAGCGACCGCCTTCCCCTCAGGCGTCCACACCATGCCCATCGAGGCGACGGAGCACACAGGTCCGATCGTCATCTGGCGCAAGGAGCTACGGCCGGGGTCAGGCGGCGACGGCGAGTTCCGCGGCGGCCTCGGGCAGGTGCTCGAGATCGCCCCCACGGACGGCCACGAGTTCGACTTCTCGGCGATGTTCGACCGCGTCCATCATCCAGCCAAGGGACGCAATGGCGGCCAGGACGGCGCGGCTGGCGTGGCGAAGCTCGACGACGGCACGGCGATGCGGCCGAAGGGCTGGCAGCACGTACCGGCGGGACGGAGGCTTATTCTGGAACTGCCCGGCGGCGGCGGCTACGGCGATCCGGCCAAGCGCGGTGCAGACGCAAGGGCGCAGGATGGGTCGGAGGGTTACCTTTCGGAGAGCGGTAAATGAGCTACGTTTCTTCGCGCCTGTCATTGGTCAAGCCATCGGCCTCCATGGCGGTCTCGCAGGCCGCCAAGGCCCTCCGCGCCAAGGGCGTCGACGTAATCGACCTCGGCCTCGGCGAGCCCGACTTCCCGACTCCCGCCCACATCGTCGACGCAGCCTACATGGCGGCCAAGGCGGGGCAGACGCTCTACACCGCCTCGGCCGGCACGCTCGATGTGCGCGAGGCGGTCGCGGGAAAGTTCCGCCGGGAGAACGGGCTCGACTATGCGCCGGATGACGTCACCGTCGCGAACGGCGCCAAGCAGATCATCTTCAACGCCTTGATGGCGACGCTCGACGCCGGCGACGAGGTGATCGTGCCGGCGCCTTACTTCGTCTCCTATCCCGAGATGGTCAGGCTGCTCGGGGGGTCCCCAGTAATAGTCGAATGCCCCGAAGCGTCCGGCTTCAGGCTGACGCCGGACGTGCTCGACCGCGCCATCACCGCAAAGACCAAGTGGCTCTTCCTGAACATGCCGGGCAACCCGTCGGGCGCCGCCTATTCGGAGTCGGACCTCAAGGCCCTCGGCGCGGTGCTGGCCAAGCACCCTCAGGTGCTCGTGCTCTCCGATGAGATCTACGAGCACATCATCTTCGATGGCCGTGAGTTCGTGTCGCTCGGCAAGGCCTGCCCGGAGCTCAGGGAGCGGAGCCTAATCGTCAACGGCGTTTCCAAGGCCTATGCCATGACGGGGTGGCGCGTGGGCTACGCGGCAGGACCCGTCCAGCTGCTCAAGGCGATGGCGACAATCCAGAGCCAGTCGGTCACATCGGTCTGCTCGATCGCGCAGGCGGCAACGGTCGCGGCGCTGAATGGCCCCCAGCACGAGGTCTCCCGCTTCCGGCAGGCGTTCGAAGCGCGCCGGAACCTCGTCCTGGATGGCATCAGGAAGATTAACGGACTGACGTTGTCGCCGCCGGAGGGCGCGTTCTACGCCTACATCGGATGCGGCAGCCTGATCGGGCGTCGGGCGCCGAACGGCGCCATGCTCGAAGATGATGCCTCGGTCGCGACCTACCTCCTCAACGAGGGCCGTGTGGCGGCCGTCCCCGGCATCGCCTTCGGGCTTTCTCCCTATTTCCGAATTTCGACCGCCACCAGCGAGGCGGTCCTGGCCGAAGCGATCACGCGTATCAACCACGCTGTCGCACAAGTGGAGTAGACGATGCCGCTTTATAAACGCATCCTGATCACCGGCGCAGCAGGCCGCCTCGGTTCGGAACTCCGCCGGGCGCTCGCGCCCTTGGCCTCCAAGATCCGCATCGCCGCCCGCACCCCCTTCGGTGACCTGGACCCGCATGAGGAGGAGGCCGTCTTCGACCTGTCCGACATGCAGGCGACGATCGCGGCGACGGACGGCTGCGATGCCATCGTCCATTTCGGCGGGGCGGCGGTCGAGAGCCCCTGGCAGACGATCCTCGACGCCAACATCCGCGGCTCGTACCACATCTACGAGAGCGCGCGCTTGAACGGCGCCAAGCGGGTCATCTACGCCTCTTCGGTGCATGCCATCGGCTACCACGAGGTCGAGGCGCAGATCGGCGTCGACGCGCCGGTCCGCCCGGACAGCCTCTACGGCGTGTCCAAGAACTTCGTCGAGAGCCTCAGCCGCCTGTATTGGGACAAGTTCGGCATCGAGTCCGCCTGCCTGCGGATCTTCTCGTCCTTCCCCGAACCCGCGGACCGCCGGATGCTCTGGTCCTACCTGTCCTTCAAGGACTGCATCCGGCTCGTCGAGGCGGCCCTGACGGCACCGCGGGTCGGCCACACGATCTCCTTCGGCATGTCCGACAACAAGGTGAAGACCGTGGACAACAGCGGCGCCAGCCACCTGGGCTACATCCCACAGGACAGCTCCGAGCCCTTTCGCGCGCAGGTGGAGGCCGATACCCCCTTGCCGGATCCGAAGGCAGCCTCGGTCAAATACCTCGGCGGATGGTTCTGCGAGCTCGGCCATCCCGACGACAAGGCCAACTGAACCGGGTTTCAGAGCGGGCGGTGAGACCCTGAACGACGGCGCCGTCGCCATGTGGGCCGCCAGTCGCCGGTCACACCTCCCGGCCAGTCGGCAGTCGGATGCTGCCGGGCGCGCCCTTGGCATGCGACTTGAATACCGTCTCGACGGCGCACAGCTGGACTTGCCTCGTTGGAGTCGTAGAGCATCTTGGCTGTCGCAGCGTCGGCTCTGTTGGGATCTATCCTGTTTCTGCAACAGCTCTCGGAATGGCTTGCCGATCACGCCCCGGCGCCAGATCCCCGGGAGGACGATAGAATGCGCGGGTTCTTCCTGATCCAGTAGCCCGCGCGAGGACCTGGCCCCATCCTATGGTCCTTTCCGACGCCCCATCCTGTCCTTGAGCGGCTTCAACGGAGAATCGGCCCGCCTGCATCGCCATCCGGCGTGCGAGTGCCGGCGGCTCCAGAACGGAAGCCTGCGGCGCCAGGAGGCGCGCACCGGTGTCAAACGGCGTCGAATGTTGGGTCTGACGCAAACTTGATGAAGGTCTGACGCAGTCAAGCGGCACCGAGTAGTCGGGCTTCGAGGAGGTCGATCTTGGCCCGACCGTACATCTGCCGCTTGACCATCTTGAGCTTGTTGACCTGCCCCTCTGTCTGACCATTGGACCAAGAGAGCGCGATGGCAGCCGCCACGGCGATCTTGTCCTTCCTGGCGCCGTTCGCGAAGGATGCGAGCAAGCTCGGCGCGGCATCAGTGATCCTCGCATCGAGATCGGCGTCTTCCGACGGATCAAGGCCTGGAAGCGATCCGTGAGAGCCCGCGCTTCGACCAAAGTGGGCACACTGGCCTCGATGGCCGCGATAGTGACTGTGTCGGCCTTACTGGGGGGTGAGTAGCAACGGAACAGAAAACCTACATAATACCAACGGCATCAGGTAGTGGCCTGTTTGGCCCACTCGCGTGAGCTGATGGACGTGATCTGATCGGGCTGTCTGACGAACGCGTTCCACGCATCGCAGCAGGCATCCACGATGGCGGTGTAGGTTTTGAGCTCGGCTCAAGCACGGTCAGCGCACCCAGGGGTCGCTACATTTTAAGCCAGAGTTCGCGAATGACGCCGTGTCACGCGTCGCGACCAATCGCGCGCCCCGGGCCCGCGCAACGGCGGCGATCTGCCCGGCGGCGGTCGCGACTGGCCCGTCGGTGGTCCTGCGTTTGGCAGTGATCTCGCCATAGGCCGCGGCGGCTGCACGGTCAAAGGGTAGCACGCGCCCGCCCAGGCCCTCGCCGAGGAGGCGTGCCATAGCCTGAGTCAGGGCATCGCGGCGACGTCCCTTCGGCAGCAGCGCGAGGCCGGAAGCGATCTCACTCTCGCTGATCGTCGTGGTGTAGAGCTCGGCCCGGCGGTGCCCGGCCAGCCAGGTCAGTAAGTTGGCGTCCGGCTCGGGCCGCAGCAGTTCCGACAGGACGTCGGTGTCGAGCACGATCACGACCGGCGTCCTTTCGGCTTGGACGCGGCGGGCCTGGCTTTCACCATGACGGGCGGATGCTCCTGCTCGGGCGAGACATCCGAGGCCCCTGCCCGCTCGGCAGCCGCCGGCGATACCTCGACCGCGTGGTCCTGCTCCGAGTCGAGCGTTGGGGGTTCACGGGCGGGGCCGCGGGCCGGCAGCTCCAACTCGACGCCGCCGAGGGGGGCGAAGAGGCCGCGGGCAAAGGCCCCGAAATCCGTCGCGTCCTCGTCGGGCGCCGACAGGGCTGCTTCCAGAATGGCCCGGGCCTCGGCCTCCATCGAGCGAGCATTGTGGGCCGCGCGGATCCGTAGCTTGGACTTCAGCTCTGGAGCGAGCCCGCGTATGGTGACCGCAGCGCCGGATGTCGAGGATAATCGGACGTCGTTCATGAAAGGCTCGCTCACAGCACCGCTGCAGTGCTAGCAGCGTGGCAGTGGGAGCGATGATCTGCAAGCGTGTTGTGATTAGCGAGATGCGTGATCAGCACGGACGTCGACGCCATGGTTTTAGGCAGGCGTGATTCGCCCGGAACAGCCCATCAAGAGGCCATACGTCCGTTTGGCATCTTGCTACAAAGAGGAAAATAGCCCAAAATGGTCACATGAGCGTCACCCCCGTCATTAACTATTGCAGAGTCTCAACCGAACGGCAGGGCCGTTCCGGCCTCGGCCTCGAAGCCCAGCGCGAGCGGTGCTCAGCCTTCGCGGCCGCGAACGGGTTCGAGATCATCGACAGCTTCGTCGAGGTGGAGACGGGCAAAGGATCCGACGCGCTCGATCGCCGGCCGCAGCTTGCCACCGCACTCAGTGCCGCACGGCGCCTGCGCTGCCACGTGCTGGTCGCCAAGCTCGACCGTTTGAGTCGCGACGTCCATTTCATCGCCGGTTTGATGGTGCAACGCGTGCCGTTCCTCGTGGCCGAACTCGGGACTGACGTGGACCCCTTTATGCTCCACATCTACGCGGCGCTGGCCGAGAAGGAGAGACGCATGATCTCCGAGCGGACCCGCGCAGCCCTGCAGGCGCGCAAGAAGCAGGGCGCCAAGCTCGGCAATCCCACGAACCTGCCTGAGGCGGGAATGAAGGGTGCCGCGAGCACGGCAGAGGAGGCGCGACGCTTCGCCGAGAACGTCGCGCCCGTCATCCTACAGATCAAAGGAAGTGGGATGATGAGCCTTCGCGGCATCGCCGCCGCCCTCAATGCCCGCGGAGTGCGCACTGCCCGAGGAGGTCGGTGGGCCGCGACGCAGGTCGGGGCGGTCCTAGAAAGGGTCGGTCAGCAGGAGCGCCGGTGAGTTGTAAAGGATTAGCGGGGGCTTTCAAATCGCCCGTTTCAGGCGCCGTCGTCAGCAGCAGCTGTACCCACCGTCGATCGGTAGAGTTGCGCCGGAAATCATTGAGGCAGCGTCGCTGAGCAGAAAGACTATCGGCGCAGCAATCTCGTCAGCGGTAGCCCAACGCCCGAGAGGCATCTGCTTCAAGAATGAATCTGCGATCTCTGGACGACCCCAATACGAAGCAGACATTTCGGTCATCACCACCGTCGGATTCACGCTGTTGACACGAATGCTCTATCGCCCAAGCTCAAGTGCAGAAACTCGAGTGATGTTGTCCAGAGCGGCTTTCGACAACCCGTAAGAGATATGTCCGGGAAGCGCCACGAGAGCAGCCTGACTTGACACATTGACAATGGCGCCGCCTTTCCCAAGACGGACCATGGTCTGCGAGGCGTATTTTATCACGAGAAGAGCCACGCGGGCATTAATGCTGATCACCTCGTCGAACACTGCAGTATCAGTGTCCATCGGTGTTGCTATCTCATGTCGTTGTTATTGACGGTCGCGATAGTCACAGAGGTCTTGGCCTGGGCCAGCGTCGCGACGAAGCTGAACCCAAGCGCTGCAATGAGCGATCCAGAGTGTCTCATGGTGTCTCCTTGAACGTTTCCGGTATTCTATTCGGACAGTGCATTTATTGGGTCCATTGTGTTGGACCTCTTGTCTTCCATCGCCGGTAAGCCGACCATTGAGAAAGTGGTTGATCGCCGGATCGCCGGTCATCCCCGGTACGTCCGGAGCGACAAGCCTGATTGACTATATGTCCTGTCAGCCTGTCGGACATAACAACGAGCATAAGCGTTCTGTCGCCCTTCCGGTTTATGACTTAACTGTAAATGTCTTGCAAACGACATTATCCATGAGGAGAATTCTCTCTCCAATTGTTGTCGGTCGCTAAGTCCGACAGGCTGCTAGTGTCTTACGTTATCACGCGAGGCGCGATGACGCCGACAAATTGCCACTTCCCCGCATCCTTGTGGGCGGCCATGCCCAGACGCATCGACTTGCCACAACGCTGTCGGTAGACCACTTGAGCCTTGATATTATGATCCAAGGACGGCTTCGAAACAGCGCATATCTATGATTAGATGTACATGCGCTCGTGAACTGAGCCGGCATAGGACGTACGCTCGTGGCCCCCTTCGGGCGAAGGTCGCCCCCCAACTGAAAGAGTCTGCGGATCAGGCCGCCTTGAGCGTCGCCGCGGGCTTGAGGACGCCCTCGGTGATGACGCGGTCGTCCTCGATGGGCCGGATCGGCTTGATGCCGGCCTTCTGCAGTCCGCCGTGAT
>JAABUP010002472.1_pt1 | contig 35639 bp, 47 predicted proteins | sample 5559201 | NCBI WGS metagenome assembly JAABUP01 (sample SAMN10711887, study PRJNA513373) | rock metagenome | isolation source: Antarctica rocks | place: Antarctica
GGCTCACTGGAGCCAGTGGGCCGTGAAGGCTGCCAAGGATGCCCTGGGGGGCTCATCCGTGGCCATGTGGGTGCGCTTTACAGGCTGCCTCAACAAGCAGCTGGTAAGTGCCATCATCATTCTTGTGTGACAGGTTGTCACTGTGTAAGCAGCCTTACAAGCAGAGTGCAACCTAGATGCTGCTAGGGGTAGTGCGGTCTTCCAGCTTTGGTAAGGCACAGTCAAGTGATGAAGGTTTGCAAGCTTCAGCAAGGCTTGGCGACGTGGATGATTGTAATAAGTAGCACTCATCATTTGTGTTGTGTGACGCGGTTGCGACAAAAGTGGGAAGTCACGTGCTTGTTTGCTTATGCTAATTTTGAGCCGCTGTTACTCGATTCCTGATTCATCAAAGCGCTTATTGCAATCAGACAGCTTGCACCTGTATTGCGATCAAAAGCAGCACCATGTGGTTAATCAACTTGCAGAATGAGTAAAGCTATGGTTGTTCAGGTGAAGGATAAGGAAGGCAAGGTGTTGTCAGAGCTGGAGGACAGGAGGAGTCAGTCCTGGCTGTTTGTCAGAGGCCCTTTGCCTGACAAGCTTCCTGTGAGAGAGTTGGATATGCCTTGGCAGTTGATGGGCTTCCAATGAATCTATAGAGTAGCTATAGTAGCTACTGGGTGCCACACTGATTATAATTAGCTTTTTTCAAAATAAACTGTGAAGTGCGATCGCAAGGGATTGTGTGTGAGCAAGGGCTCGGGGACCACGTGGACGCTCGAGTATGCAATGCATTGTGAGTCAGTTGGGGCGCAAAACTTTTACACGTCGCGTCAGATCAGCTTTGCTGGAAGAGTCCAGTCGTTTGCTTGAGACATGCAGTGATGTCTCATTTGTCAAGGAAAGTACTACTGCGTGAATCATGCAGGAGGTATCTTGTGAGAACAATGCAATCACGTCGATGTCACCCAGGCTGTGTCATGCAAGTGGATGATTTCACAGTCAGGGTGGCCTGAAGACGACCTCAGCTCCGAATGCATCTAGCAAAAAGCTGACATCAGCAGTGGGGATTTAGACCCACATCACAAGTCGAAACAACTGTACACTAGCTGCTCTTGCTCAAGAGGTTCTCCGAGTCCTTGTTCAGGATTGCTGACTGGCTTGTGGGTTTCAGCCTGCATGAGGTACTCTGCTGTCATTGGCAACTTCACTGAACAATTTATGTCATACTGCTAGATGTGGAAGGAATCACAAGGAACAAGTCTGCTGTGACACCTCACCTACTCTACAATGTTGAGCACCAATGATTGAAAAACAAATCAATAAAATGCAGTCTACCTAGTAGACTCACTACTTTGAATGTACAGGAAGACTTCGCAAACTGCTGGGCTAGCTGCTATGGGATGATGATGAGGCCTGATTAGTGTTAATACCATTGATGAAAAAGGCTCATGACCGCTGATTCACTGACTATGTATTGCTGCAGACGGTCACAGTCATCGGGACTGCTCCTCCCTAGACATGGTCACCTTTTGCATCCAGTTCATCATTGTGCTGAAGACAGGTACATTTGATAACAATTCTTCCCGTTCCTTCTCCATCTCCTGCAGATTGACCTCCATCTCCTCCTCTGTGTTGAGCGCTCTTGACTGAGCTGCTTCAGTCACAATCACAAAGCCGTTTGGATCTAATGCAAATTTGGCACCGCTGTTTTCAAGCATCTTGTCAATGTTGCTACGTAGAAGCCGTGACCTGCTTGGCAAATTGACATATCCCAGCATCTTGCCCTCTATCGGGTGGTAGAAAGCCACATAAGGAAGAGACCGGACACCGTCAGCTTTCATTCGGTCTTTTAAATTGTCCACGCAGACCTGAACAAGGGAGCATTATTGATCCCACGTCTGCCAACTGACGAAAGCTGTATTGCTGTTGTGTGACTGGCCGCGCTTTGTCAAGCTTACAAAAAAACTGTTTACCTTGACAAAATGACATTTCTGGCGAAGCACTGGATCAGCAGCCACACGGCAAATTTCAGGATACACTTTTGCACAGCCAACGCACCAAGTTCCATAAAAGTCTGCAGAACAGCTCATTGTCATAATGATGTGATAGTACTGCTTGAGTGCCAGCAAGGTGACAAAAGCCTTACCTACTACCACAAGCTCCTTGCCACTGCCTTCGAGCTCAGCGTCCAATTCCTGCGGTGTATGCACAGCTGCCCAAAGCTCTTTTTGATCGTTCCACCAAGCTCTCTGTGGGGTCTGGCCTTTGCCACCAAGCGCGTCAATCATAGTCTGGGCTGCATACGTGCAACACTTTTTGCCCCGCACGCGGGCATTGGTGTGCCGCTGAAACTGCTGAGCGGGTGCGTGAACACGACCTGGCTGCCAGCTTGATAAGCACACTGAAGTGCAGGTCAGGCCAGAATGAAGCTGCAGGGACATTGATAAGGACGCGGACGCGAAATCGGATTGTGAAACACAGAGAACGGCTTCTGTGCCGGCTACAAGAAGGTTCGAGCGGGATTGATGCCGTTCAAGAGTCTGCACAGCATTGACCATGAGTCATAGCTGGTTAGTAACCCACAAGCTCAGCATGCAAACGGGTCAGCAACAGCTGCTGTTGCTGTTGCTACAAGCAGGTGTATGGGCGAGGATGTGCCAATATTCAAATGCTCTGCAGTGGTGGGCACAGCAAGTGATGGGAAACACATACAAGCTTCTCTTTGCCAAGTGACAAACCTGCTTTGCTGATCAGTGTAGCTAACAACTGGCCTGGCAGTGTCTTGAGGACAACGTGCATCACAGGCTGTAGAGGCGCGCCAGCCAATCGATTGGGAGTTGTGAGAAGAAGCGTCCGACCCGCGGGTGTGCAGGTACAATACGCCATGAACCAGAACAAGTCAGAAGTCAGAAACAGGCCTGCTCTGCTTCCACACGAACTGGTATCTCACACCAAGTATGACATGGAAGCCTCCAGCAGCTCTTCTCAGTCCAGTTTGCGAGATCCAACCGCATTACATCTTGATGAGCCTGAACCCCAGGGCCTGCGAGGCCTACATCAGGTATTGCTTGTTTCTGACAGTATGCCAGTATCTTTGTAGCCCAGAGGCTTTCATTATGATCAGCAATGTCTCCAGGAGAACAGCTTATTGAGGTACGAGCTCACCACATCCAAGTCAACCATTCTGCACCTGATTCATGAGCTTAATCAAGCAAAAAATCAGACTTGCACAGCAGCTGCATCACACAGCGGCAGCAGATTGCAGGGTAAGATTGTGACCCTCTGACACAACATTATAAGGCTGTTTGCTTGCTGATACAAATTACGCAACAAAAAGCACTTGTTTCAAGTGCGCATTCAACATGTCACTTCAGCCAGTTGCAGGGTCCTATACACACATGTACATTCACTGGAGGGCTTCACTCATTACCACTGTTGCTCATTGCTCACCATAACAATTGATATGTGGCATGCAGCATGTTGCAATCATCTGTGTCTCTCAGCTGACCATGCTGCAGTTGAGGCAGCAGCTGCAGAGAGCCATGTGCAGACTCGGATGAGCTCCACCAAAATGAGGTTGGAGGGATCACCTACACCTCCCCTGTCACCATCAGCAGCAGCTGGCACTCCAGCCCATCAATCACGGGGCAGGATGCAACCCCCTGTTGCAACAGAAGAAGCCAGGTGAAAGTAGCTGCAAGCGCCGCTTGCATCAAAGCTTTGACGTGACAGTGACTACTCCATGGAGTGCATTGCTATGTTGAGCTCGTGCCTCATGCAAGGAAAATGAAGCAGCACACGCGGCATCAGGTCTGGCAATCTTGCACGCGCATTTGCCTATAGTACAAGTGAAGTTTTGCTGTTGTGCTGCAACTTCAGATCCTAGTGTGCTGGTACAGGGAAGAGCCTGCTATCAGCCCTCGTGTGCTTGCACAGTGGCCTCGCACAGGCTTCGGTCCTGTGGACAGCCTGCCTAGTAGCCCCCTCAAGGCAACTCAAGCATATCAGTCTGGGAAGATCCCAAAATGGCTCGGGATGCAGGTGGGCCACACCCCACTGTTGACTCGGGGCGCCCTTTGCATTGCTGTTCATAGGCTCACAGGTCAGGCATGCTCTGCTTCCTGCTGAGGCAAGCTTGATACCCACTGTACCATTCTAGATGGTGCTGCATTTGATGGCGAGCCTAAACATAAAGTGGGTCCCTCTTGTCGTGACACTTGCAACATGCACCAGGCTAGACAGCAGCAGGCTGGCCAATGCCTCCTAAGAGCACCTATGATAAAGTCATACCTGTTTTGGGTGTGAGAAGATGTGACATGGACCAATGTGTGCAGAAGTCGGTAGTGGGGGGTTGGGTTGGGGCAGAGAAGGGTGTGGGTAGCACAGCCCAGCAGCTGCGCCTGAGGGACTCCATGCTGGCTGACCTGCGGTCCCAGAACAAGGCTCTTGCAGGTACACCATGACACCCTGCTGTAGATTGCTTTGCACACGCCCCACGCTTTGCCCACGTCATGAAAGCTAAGGATGCCCTGCCAGCTTTGCACATTTTCACAGCTGCCTGTACACAGCTGTGCTGCATGCCTGTTTGCTGTTCTGGACATATGCCACAGTGTATCGAAGTGCTTGCATTACATACAGGCAATGAAGCTGCCAGATCATGCTGTGAGGTGACATGGAAAGCGCCCAATGACAAGCTCATAAAAACAACAACAATGTAACATACAGCTCTTCAGTGCACCACAAAAGCAGACTGTCCAGCAGCATAGGCAATAATCTACTGTCAGTCTTTGTTTGCAGCCAGTGGTCTGATGCACGTCCAATTTCACCACATCAGAAAGCAAAATGAGATGTGTAACAACATGACAGCATGTCCTAATTCTTCTGTGCAAGCATTGCAGATGAGGTTGGACAGTACATGCATGAGCAGCGCAGGCTGCAGGGCCAAGTGCAAGCCAGCAAGGGCCTCAAAGAGCATAATGTGAGTACTTGCATTGTTGAGTCATCACAAAATTGCGTGGAATCCAGCTATGATGACTGCAGTGAACCTGCAGCAAATTTTTGCGGGTTCACAGCAACTTGAATCAGCTGTGAAGCACAGCCCACTGCTGCTTAATGGCTGTTGTGCCTAGAGAACCATGCTTCTTGTCCCTTTCTGAGCAGGGCTTTGCAAGCTGTTTGTCTGCCATGCTGACTGCTAAGTAGCTTGGCAAAAGCGCAGCATCAGCAAGCACAAGGGCAATCCTTTCCAGACCAGTCTGTCTGTGATATAGCAAGCAATGCCCAGCAAGGCCGTGACCGGTGCCGTGGCACTGATGAAGCAAGCATTTACATGCAGGCCAGGCTGACAAGGCAGCTGAAGGAAGCCCGAGCCGAGTGGAGAGCAGCCAAGGAGGAAAGCAGAGCCCTACAAGCCCAGCTGGTCACCTCCCACAAGCAGGTGGCATGCCTTCTTTACTGATTGCCACAAAAGCAACAGTCTGTCCTTCTGTCTGTGTGCATGAGTATGGGTTGTCAACATGTGCTGTCTGTGCAGCAGGACAAGACTGTACAGTCTGTGTGCAGTACGCTGACAGTGTTTCAGTATGGACCTATGGTGGTGCATATAGGGAGCCATTGCTAAAATAGCTGGAAATTGAGCTTTCTCAAACTGCATGCAATGAGTCAGACTGCAAGTGATGAGTCAAGGCGTTCTGAGGGTCTCAGCCCAAATGCTCTTACAAATACCCTGCCACTCTGCTCTTGAAGCTGCATGCAAAGGCACACGCTGGCGCCATAGTTTCAACACACAGGTGCATCAGGCAGGATTCACATTGCTGAGTGTGGTTGCAGGCAAAGCATGGCAGCAACAAGACTGCTCTGGCCAAGGAGCAGGTCAGAGCTTATGAAGCCAAGTGAGTGCTGCGTGCCTCAATCCAACGCTTGCTGTGTGTCATGCACTTGCATGTGCAAGCTGCAACTGTGGATGCTCAGCAGCCAGTACATTTGGTATTGTTCAGTATCTCACACAGGCTCCAGTCTCAGGGTTTGTACCTGACACTCATGATGCTCTCCATTGGTGGTAGAGCCTGACCCAGTGGTCATTGTCTTGCTTAACCATGAAATCTCGATTGCATGCATGCAAATGGCTGCTTCACCTGGCTACTGATCATTAAACACAACACATACAGAGTAAGAAGTTTCACAATTCATCACCAGATCCAAGGCTAGTAGATAAGCAGTGCAGGGCAGGATGCTATTCTGCTGTCTTTGGTCACCAAATTTAAATGGTGTGCAATGGTGTACAGGCTGGCCAGCAAGACAGACATGATGGATCGGCTGTATGACTGCTTGACAACTCTGCAGAGGCAGTACAAGATCAACAAAGAGGATGGGCTGTATTGGCAGCAGACTGCTCAAGCCAAAGCGACACAGCTGGCCATGGCAGGTATGGCAGGACTGACAGAAAAGCCTATCAAGCTTGCTGCGTGTCTGAATGCCTCTTATTGACATCCTTTTGTTGCCTTATGAAAGTTCTGCATAACTTTTGCTGTTGCACCATGCTTCATGTCTGCTGCACAATTGATATCAAGTGAGCACCTACTGTCTAAATGCCCAGCTTCCCGGTTCGATCCTGCCAAGCAGCTGTATCTCAACTCGAACAGCCCTGTGCTGTGTCTGTACACTATAAGCCCCTTGTGCTATACCACATCTCACGCCTGTAGTGGTGACACCCAACTTCATTGCAAAGTATATCTGGGAGTGTGGATTTTGCGGCTGCTGCTGCATGCCAGGCAGATGCTATGGTGAAGCATATTGCTCAACGCCAATATATCAGCCGCCTTTCTTCTCAACAGCATGCTCAGGCTTCAGCTCCCAACAGCCTCTGCCAACTTGCATCAACACTGCATGCTATTGCTGCAGAGACTGAGCTGGAAGGAGTGAGGCATGAGGTGGAGGCAGCCCAGGGGCAAGCGCAGTACCTGAACCAGCAGTGGGCTGACATCCATGCTGACCTGCTGGAGGAACGAGACAGCCATGAGGTGTGCACGCCTATCACATCCTGCCCACATCCATCACTCCACAATGCCCTCTTGATGTAAACCAGTCATTCTGCAGTGTCCACAGACCTGTATGCATGCTTGCACACCTTCTGCAAAGCTCATGCTCATATAAATTGCTTGCCATGGCAAGCCAAATGCATGTGGTGCAGAGATCGTTCAGAGCATGGCAAAATTCCCACTGAACAGCAGCTTGGAACTGCAGTTAAGCAAGCAGCCTGCTTGACCTGATACATGTTCCAGAGCAGAGCCTTCCTGGCATGTCTTCCATGCTGTGTCACATCTAGCATACCTGCATGTATGCATCTCTTGCACCATACATACCAAGGCAATGGACCATCATCAATCATGGCAGGCACAGGCTGCTAAGCATATGACATGTGTCAGCACCACTTGCAGGCTAGAAGAGGATCTCCCGCCAGAACCATTCCCCACCTGCGCACCAACCCTACCCCTGCAAAACGCAGAGCACCCACCGCCAGCTGGCACCTGCACCACTCACCCCACCCCCATGCGCCCTCCCCTGCTGTCTCCCCTCTGCGCCCCTATAGATCCTTAGTCAGCCCTCACCTCCACTCCCACGCATCCCCTGCAGCCTCCCCTCTGCAGACTCACTGGTCCCCAAGGAACATTCCTGCTGCTGCGTCACCATCCACTGTCCAGCAAGGGCAGTCCACGAAGGCACGCATGCCACACGCTACAGTAGCGCATGGCTTGCATCATGCACAAGACCGTCAGAACAACTTGAATCTGAGTAGGCAGAGACAAGCCAGTATGGCTGAGCCCAGCACAGAAGACAGCGCTCAGGCTCAGGGCATGCCTTTTGCTTCATCACCTGCTGTGCCAGGGACACTGCAACAGCCTGCCTTGCAGACTGATGCTGCACGAGGTTGGACCACAAGCAGGGGTAATGCAGCAGCACCCGGTCACGCCCCAGTCAGAGTACAGCGCTGTTGCATAGAGGGTGTCTCCCATACAGCTGCACTTGCAATCAGTCCTAGGCACACAGCTGATGATAGCAGACGCCCAATGCAGACTGAACAACCTGGCGTGCAAGCCAGCAGCAGTGGTGTGGGCAGTAGCCCCATTCAGGCTCAATACAAAGGCGCAGGCACAGACCGCGGTGCAAGTCTCGGTCCTAGTAAGGCAGGGCAGGAACTAGAAGGTGAGCCAGTATCCAGCAGCGCTCCCAGGCAGGTGTCTGCAAAGGAGCAGGAGCTGTGGCAGCAGCTGCAAGCAGCCAAGAAGGATCTGCAACGAGGTGCCGCATGCTGCTCCTTGTACGTGGTTGCCAGCGCAGCTTGTTGAACTCCAATGCTTATAGAGGCTCGCCCATGCATATGCCCATGTGTAAGCATACGCCCATGCTTACACATGGGCATAAGCACATAGTCTTCAGCCCCATACAGGGTTTTGAGTCCATTTTTTGACCTGTCAAGTGCTTTCTGAGATCAAACCTAAGCTGTCCAATCCACAGCAATTAAATCTTGTCAACTTCTGTTGTTGCCCAACAGTTGCTAAATGGAACCTGACAAAAGTGCAATTGCCAGGCCAAAGACCAGGCAGTTCACGCTTTGGCAGGCAAGTTCTGTCTAGACATCCAGCAGGTCAAGCAATTCTACAACCAAGGGTGGAGCAAGTCAACTTGATTGTGTGGTACAGCTGCTCACTCTCAGAATGCGCTACAGCAGCAGATGAAAGCTGCCTCTGCTGCTGCCAGTCAGTACAAGCAGCAAGCACAGGAGACAGGACATGACTTCGACAGCTTCAAGCACCAGGTGTGTGTTTATGGCACCAGCAACAGCCATTCATGTATGCATGTAGACGAAACTGCTTTGTCTGTTTGTTGCCACCCAAGCATGCCTTGCTTTGGACATCCTGACACTTACATGTTAAATGCAAAAGCAGGTGTCTCAGCTCGAGGTGATGACACAGGAGGGCAACCTACGTGCAAGCCAGGACAGCATGCTGTCATCACCTGGGGCCAGCACCAGCTATGACCACCTCTCTGTGCCACAGCCGCAGGTAAGCCATCATACAGAGTACTAAGCACCTGCTGCCTGGACAAGCTTCCCTCTGACAGAAGGAGCGCCTGTTCAGTCAGCAAACTCCTGTTTTCTCTGCGACCTGTTGCATATGCACAGTAGTGCAGTGGACTTACTGTTTCACACATTTTGGGCAGAGTTTGGTGCCTTCTGACTTTGGACTTAGACGGCAGACCGCATCGAAAACTTGAAAGTTGCTGTACCCTGCTGACAGCAGGATTCTGAAGCTGTTGTTTTCAAACTTGATTGTGCAATCCCCAAGGGCATGCTGACACAGGATGCAGCCACAAATGGGATTCATAATGTACATTGCGATCTCCAGCAATGCCATGGTCCAGACCTAAATTTATGACTCAAGCTTCTTGTGTTCTGGCTCTTGCTGAATGTGTGTTGCTGCATAAACTGGTTACTACAGATTACAGCTGTCTAGTTCTGCCACGAATGTTGACCAACAGAAGGCATCGGTCCCTATGTTTCTTGCGTGCCGCACAGCTGCCAAGTCAGGACTCTGTCTGCAGCCCTGTTTTGCTTGTACAGTAGAATCGTGTTCGTCGATCAGCCACGAGCGCGACAGTTGTTTTCCGCGGCGGTAAACCCGCACACAGAAAGGTGTGCTGGTTGGCTAACTACGCCTGTTCGCACCGGGGCCCCGGTCCGGGGCATCCCATTCGGCGCTTAAAGTAACTCACAGTACTGTTCAAATACCTCGAGCCATAGTACTGTACCTAGTTTCGTACTGTACTGTGAGCCACACAAGTCCAAATACCTCGAGCCACGGATCAAAACTTATGATCCAAGCCAGGCAATGTTAGCGTTTGTGAGACTGGCTGGTGAATCATTGCTGTTCACAAAACTGGCGGTGCGATCAGATTGAGCAACCCTAAACACACAACCAATGCCTGCCATGTGTAACAGATATGCTGTGCCTGTGCCTGTGCACAAGCCTCATTGCATGAGATGTATGTTGCAGGCTGGGCATTCGCAGCCATCATCACCAGTAGCAAGACCCCGTGCAGCCATTGCAACAAGAGGTCATGCATCATTGCAGTCAAAGGTAGATGGTCACATACATGTATGTAGTGTATACTGCTTTTCAGTAAACGCTGCAAATTATTGCTTGAGCCTTGTTTCCCAGGTAGATGCATGCAGCGAGTTGTATTGCTATACAGTCAGGTACTTCATTATGCAATAAAGCAAAACATTCGATGCGCTATGCAGTTGTCTGTCAACAGAGCTGCAGCTCAGAGCCATCCTGCCAAGTGGGCTGTACATGCAAATGAGATTGTGGGGTAGCCAATTCACTAGCCAAAATACTGTGAGGAAGAGTGTATGCTCCATGGAGGACCTGTGTCATGTACTTGCGCAATCAAGAGCATAGCTCCAAAACAATCAGCATAAGGCAAACGAGTATGCCCTGAAGTTGTTATAGTTTGTGGTTTCTGCTTACATCTGCTTTGGTATCAGCAGCATATGTTTTTGGTTGTGAATACTCGACATTCCAGACACTCCTTGACTCATGAGGATGTGGCTGAAGTGATATCACGAAGTGATGGCTGAAATCACAGCACTTCACATGATACAGTATGAGACTTGTGGGTGAAGATGCAGCTTTCAGGCTAAAAAACGCCAAATGTGGTTGCATCAGAGTCTGATCTAGGTGATTGTTTTACAACTTGTCTACAGTTGAAGTTCAACTACTTTCTTCTCAAAGAGCCAAAATTGGTGCAGTTCGTGATAGCAACAGAACAGCATGCCACGTGATGAGGCGTTGCTCCTGAAGTGATCTGCCAGAGCTTAAACTATGAATGTGGCAAACACACAGAGCCACTGTTTGAGCAAGCATCCTGATCAGTAGTGTTACATGCTGTAGTACAGCAGGGGGACTGAAGCAAAGCTGCCTATTGATTTAGCTGTCCATACCACAAGCCAGTGATCTTGATGTCCTTGGGTGCCTTTGATCCCAAGTCTGTGTCAGAGGGCTGAATGGACTCAAAAACTCCAGCAATCTCACCACTCTCATTGTCAATCTTTGCAACTGAAAAGACAGCCTGGCCTCTGAGTGCAACTGTGCTCTTGGTGTTCTCCTTTGCCAGCTCGTCGGAGTCTGATCGGGCTGGCAAAGCAACGGCGTTGTCATACCCTGTGGATCCACCACGTCCCTGCAGAAGCACGTACACTCAGCCACATTAACATACAAACCGTAATTCAGTTCTGCTTGCTACCATTCAACTCACAACAGAAGAATGTTGATACCTTTCACACAGGGTCTAAAAACTACAGGTGCATATCTTTGTGGAAACATACAATGATATTGGCAAATAACATTGCAGTATATGTCTGTTTTGCCTGTTTGCATGGCACAGCAAAAATGGATAGCATTCTCAGCAACCGCACACAACAGGCAGCTGCATAGCGCCGTATTTTCTTCATAGACGATTGGCATGCAGAAATGAGCATGAACCAGTCTACAGCAAGCACTCTACATCTGACAGGTAAATAAGGTTCTGCACTGTATAGATTGAACTACCTTGGGGTCAAGGAAAGAAGATCCACGGTATGATGGGACGGTGAAGTCGCCACCAAAGCCATCTAGGGAGCCCTTGGCGCTGAGCTCCTTGACAGTGAACAGGAAAGGCACTCTCTCACCACCAGGCAGCTGTACAGTGACTGGGGCATAGTCAATGCCATCCTCCTCCTGGAACTCAACCTTTCCTCCACTGTCAACCTTGAAGGTTCCACTCATCTGCAACACAAGTGATTGATTGAGGTTAGACTACAACACCAGGTACAGGCCTGCTGACACTGCTAGGAAAATTTTTGTATGTTTAGAGCATGAACGAGTGTGCACCTCGTCAAGTGTGTATGTCAAGCGAGTCATAAGCTTGGTCTTGACGAATTCAGCCTCCTTGTTGGCGAACTGCGACTCCTCTTTAACCTTGAACGCTGTGGGCTCCATGCAGAACTTGCTGATCTTGTAGGTTGCGGGCTTCAAGTCTTTCAGGTTTGACGAGCCACCTTCGATGACGGGGCATGTGTTTGCAATACCACTTCCCTTGACTTGCAGATATGTCAATCCTTGGAGCTCATCGTATGTCAAGGCGTTTGCTGACTGCAACACGCACGTCACACCTGTTTGCTGTCCCGCCTTGTCAGCACTAGCGTGTTCTGGGTGGTGCAAGCAGCAGAATATAGTGCAATCGCGACGTAACGTACCCCTGCCATGAACAAAGCAGCGCCGACAGTGGCAGCGGCCTTGCCAGCGTTCTGAGCTAGCTCCTTCAAGCTTGCTTGGCAAGCGAGCTGACGTTGCGACCTGACGAGCACAGTCACAAGTCAGCAAAGCTGGCGTATGGCCACGGTGCCGACAGCGCTGCTTAAGCTGCCGCGATTCTACCTGGTAGGCCTTGCAACCTTTGCTAGGACCTTGGCTGCTGATGCTGGCTTGAGTGCAACCTTGCCAGCCTGGCCGGCGGGCATTCTAGCGGTGACCTGCATTCTGCAAAGCTAGATCGCGGCTAGGGGAAGTGTGGCAACGCTGTCTATATGTGCGCAGCGAGAACCAGGCTGGGTGCAGATCCCTGTTCTGCTACTAGGGATTTTCGATGATACTATAGCCAATCAGCAGATAAGGTTTTGATAGCAGCATTAACGATATACTAAAACCTTCCTCGCAAATTCCTGGAAAGGCTCTGAAACCACTTGCTCTGCATCAAAATCTTGTAGGGCAAAATCCCACATTGCGCATTAGATGCCCTATTGCTCATTGTACCCTGCTACAAGAAGCTTGTTTGGGTTCCTTGATAGATTGGATCTCAGATGCGCTTTCCCAAGGATACACTGATTTGCAGAGCTTGTGTTGCTTGTCAGAACTTTCGGTGCAAAGCGTTTCTGTTGTCGATCTTCAGTAAATTTGCCAGAATTCGTTAGTCAAGTTTCACAAAGTTATCCAGAGCTGGCGCGTCCGCATGAGTCTGCATGATCAGTCCACTCCGCACATGCTGGTACATGCTATGATACATGTACCATCATGAAGGCCATACATGTATATGAATAATCATCAGCGGTATTTATATACAAGACACAACATCACAGCACACATCTCACAAAATTCAATCTGATTTGAGGATTTGATAGCCTTGATGCTTCGCAAAGAGCACATGTACAGTACTTGCAAACGAATAAGGCTGCATGGTGATGGCATCCTGGCAGGGCTCCCAAAAGCAACTAGATGGATAGCAGATTAGTTGCTGCACAGACTTGCAGAAAAACACACTTGTATACAGAAAGATCTGTGGTCTGGCAGCATTGCTGAACCAGACAATCTGCTGTCCAACAAACTGCTACAAACAGGAGGCAGCACAACTATATCTAGTCTGCGTGGGTTCAAGGTGTCTATCATGTTATCATGTTGCGCTAAGACAGTGGGCGATCAGTTAGCCTGTATTTGCTCTCCAGCAGTACAACTGCACATGATCTGAGCTAAGTCCCATCAGAAGGGCACCATATGGTGTGGAGCCTGCACACATTTGACGCACAGCTGCCCCACAGCTGGGCAGGCTCTGCAGAGCAAGACCAGAAGAAGCAGCATCCCAAAGCCGGATTGTGTCAGAAGTCTCATGGCAGCTGGCCAGCAGTGGTGCCCCTGGTGCAACACCAGCTGGTCTGGATATGAGTGTAGGTTGCAGAGCGCCAAATGAGCCTGTGCTGCTCAGGGTATGACTCTCGTCCCATCCTCTGCGTACAAAACAGTCAATAAAGAGCCAGTCCTTAAGAGCAGGAAAACAACTTGTACTGTCACAGTGGCACTGCAAGAGGCACACAAGGACCACAGCTTCCTTGGGAAGCCAGATTCCTGCCTGGGTCAAAGGCAAAGGATAAAGTGGACAGGGGGGGAAGGGGGTGGCATTGAGGGGCGACGCAGTCAGCACTGTCAATCATGCCTTTGTTGTCAGTGTCACGGGTGTCACCTGTCTAGACCAGCACAGCGGTACAGGTTGTGCTGCATTAGGCAGGCATTGTTCTGCTTGAAGGTGACTAGGGCTTGATCTGAATCATGATGCACGCTAACTGATGTACAGAGTCTCTGTTCAGCTGCTCCATGTGCTATGGCATCAGCATGCCAGCTGGAATGGCTCTCACTCCACAAGTCACCTTGCCTGAGACGGTATGCTGCAAACATACTCCCAGCCAACAGAGTTGGAGGGGAAAGATGTTGCTGATGGGATGCCAAGGAATGTACAGGAAGTCGCTGTGGCAGGGTGATCTGATATACGCATGTCCCAGCACGACGCAAATCATATTGCTCCACCACTCCATTTTGTAAGCCTGCAGCCACAGTGTGTGTATACCATGTGAGAGGTGCTGAAATGCTGTGTAGCACTTCTGCAAAGCCCAAAATATATTGATGGTTGCATGCACAAATGCTGCATGGGATGTGATACTTTGTGTGCAACCATCGCCTACCGTCAGAAATTACATCTTATGCAAAAAGGCAAGTAAGCTTTTGCACACAGACCTGACAAAGCACTTTGTGACACACGTGCCTGCATACACGGTGTTAGTACTACTGGCATGCCAGCAGCAGCTGTGCGCAGGTGCTGGCAGCTGTACACGGGTGACAACCCTGTCGCTACTCAAAGATATCAGTGCAAGGCAGCTGCCAGTACATGCCAGGATGGCATGCTGGGGGTGTGCACTGTGGTCCAGTATTATGCTCCTCACCATGCCCACATCATCTGGCAGCCTCACATGTTGCTTTGCTTCAGGGTTCATCATGCTAACCTGCGCCATTTTTGCGCAGACAGATGCTCTACACTGTGATACATGACACAGGCAGATTCGTCGATATGCAGCCATGTAGTGCTGGGCAGCAGGCATTGGCCGTGACAGTCATGGGAAGTCTTGCTCAGCAAGTCAGCACATCAACTAGTTAGCATGGACATCCTTGCTGCAAGAAGCCATGCCCTTCGTTGACAAAGCTTTCAATATAACGCGCATTGTGTGCTGCACCAGCAGCTTTCACCTTGCGCACAGATGTGGAGCCTGCAGTCTGCTCTGGAAAGACTATCAATGCATGTCTTGCACTCATGTCGCAACACTGTGCTTGCCCATCCAATGGCAGGTTTTGCCTCAGCTCAAAGCCACTGCCAAACCAGTCTGTGTCTGGTACCTCACTTGGCTGCTGCAGCATTGTCTGAGCTGAACCAGCATTGTAGGACTGAGTATTGGACTGAACATCCATAAAAGGTGCATGATGCCCTAGACTAAGACTGCTGCTGTCAAAGACCCCAGAGGGATGCTGAGGCAGCTGGAAGGTTGGCAAGACTGCTTGCCCTGACAGTGACAAAGAATGCTGCCTGAATTGATTGGCAGAACCAACAGCGCGCGACTCAATAGTGCCTTGTGCATCTGTTCGCGGTCTTTTGGGCACACCAAGCTGCTGTAAACCTGATCCGAGAAACCCATGATCAGAACTATGTGAGGAGGGACAAGTTGAGCCACACAAAGTTCCGAAGCAAAAGAGGATGGGAGGGGATAGTCTGTGACAGCATACAGGATATACAGATTAGCTTTGGTCGTGCTACATCTTGCTAAGCCATGCTGATTGTGTACATTTGTCAACAAAGCACGTGGTTTCTGCACTTGCTGCCGTGATGCTGCCACTGCTCTTACAGTATAGAGCTGAGATGAGAGATGTGCAACAAGGCTCACCTGTTACCTGAGTGGATGGACCTAGTGGCCTGGTGGCTGCAAGCCATTCCAAGTGCTGCAAGCAGCACAGCGGATGTCATACAATGAATTACAGTTGCTGTGGCTACCAAGTACACAACGAGCAGCAGCGCAACATGTAAAGACAGACCAGCAGCATCCTGTGTATGTAAATAGTGCAGTGTGAACGCAAACTTTTGGGTGGCTGGGATACGCCTACCTGGCTCAGCTTTGGCTTGAGTGACAGACTCGAGTGGTCATCAAACAGATTTAAGCATGAATACCAACAAGCAGTTCTGCAGGTCAAGCAAGACTTGCCTTGCAGCTGGCAGAAAGTCTTTTGACTTCAGCCCCCAGAGCAGCAGCATGGACTTGAGCCGTGTTCCTGGCCCGTTCCACTGCCTGGACTTGTCGCTGCAGAGATTCGGCCTTAGCATTGTCCACAGCCGTGAGCTTTGCAACATACAGATTTCTGATGTCTGCAATCCTTGCCCTTGCAAAGAAAAGTAAAAAGCGCTTTTTGGTGTTCTTATTGATCCAGAGATTTCTATGACGTTGAATGGTTTTGCACTTTTATTTGCTGCGCTTTCTTTATTTGAAACAGGAAGTTGCCCTGCACACTTCAAAATACTGCGCCATGAACATTACCAAGCTTGCTGGTTGCAATGAGGTGCGACGCGTATACTGCAGCAATCTTGTGGAGCAGCTGGCAAATGTCCGTTGACTTGGCTCTTAAAACCAACATACTGGCAACTGAAAAGACGTCAAAGTACTGCGTGAATGGTCCAGAAGCCTTCCACAACAACTTGTTACTGTACAGTTGATATCTACCTGCTGGAGCACTGTGGACAACGCTTGTTGCTTTTCACCCATCTGACAATGCAGGATTTCCCATACAGGTGACCACACTTCAGGCAGCACAGACGGTGATCACCAGTATTGGTCCACGGCTCCAAGCAAATGGTGCAGCTGCAGCCTTCGTCGCCTTTCATCAGCAAACAGGCAGGTTGCAACTCTATCAAAGTTTCAGCAGCTAAGCAGAGCTAAGACTCAGGCAGGCCCACTTTTGTTCAGCAGCAGGTGGTACATAGTCAGTCCGCCTGCACTGCCAACCAGACGCATCATAGTGAAGTACCTTGAGTACCGGCACTGGTGCCAGCGTCTGCCTGTGACAAGTCAACAACTCTTTGATCTGACTGTGCTTCCTGGACCCCAACAGGTTCAGGCTCGAGGACTATTACATCGCTGTCAGTGCCATCCATTCAGGAGCTGCAGGCGTGTCTCACGGGACATTAGATCTCTGGACGCTCGAGGCTGGAGGATGGTTTCGATGATAGCAGTGCAAACTTGGCAATTTTGAAAAGGTTGCAACACGCTACTAGCGACTCGTTCAATATGCTGCCACTGCAGTGCTACTGTATGGCATTGAATGTTTCGAGATGTCAGGTTTTGATGGCTTCGATGTGCCTTGCATAATCTAGGCCTTCTGACGACAGACCTGATACGCTGCGTGATATGATGTATGAAGTGTATGATGATGATCATGATTGACCATCATCAGACCCCACGCAAATTTTATTGCGCTGTTGCAGATCTAGATGCACATGCTGACATCTTGATTTGCAGCATTGCATCGTCGTCAATGCTGGCTATTGCGAGCAAAGTTCAAGCAAACGACGCACCTGTGTACTAGCTGCCTGGTTCGATGCTGAAACTGGCTGTCCACAACGTCGCGCCAACTAAGTCGGCGCTTGTTCAGTTGTGCTGCAACACACCTGGACAGCAGACTCTGACCACTATCTCGCTCTCTGAAATGGTAGAGTGCGCCGAAGCAGCGTCGGAGGTGATCTTGTTGATCCAGACTGCTTACCAAGATCACTTTTGGCTACTGAAACAGGAGCTGGCCTTTACAACTATATCCCAGCACACTTACAATCTAATTATTGTGCTGCACGCTGCCAGACTGGGGACGAGGAGCTTGCCAGCCGCACCTTAGACAGCTACTTTGCTTGTGCCTTGTAAGCTAAGCAGAAGCTGTTGAGCCTGTCCTCAATTGGACCCCACCAGATTAGTTGCTTGTGAGTGCAGGAATGCTTCTCCAGATCAGTACACCTGCCGTGCCAACTTTCTTCTTGGGCAGATACGGTCAAAGCAAGCAAATGGCAGAAAGGTGTCGGTGCTGCTAGTCAGGAAAGCCTCAGCCAAGTGGGTGCACGCAAATGTCAGTGAGCAACATGTGGCTTTATGCAGGGTGAGGAGCTGGTCCAAGGCGTTTTGAATGCTATAGAGCCTGTGGTGAAGGGCATTCAGCTAGCTGCTCAAAATGCTAGGTGCGCTGTGTTGCATTTCTGCATATCGCTTGAAATGCATGTAGAGCTCTCATTTCCAGCACATAACAAGCAAGTGAGTTTGCTGCTTGCAGGTATGGATTTCTGGTGTACAATGGGAGCGTGCATTACTGGCATATCTCACAAGCACTGCAGCGGGAAGGCAGGCGTTGTCATCTTCTTGCATCAGCACAGACGGTTGTTGATGCTGCAAGACAGCTGTCTGACAAGCAGGGGTGGCTGTCCTGCTTACTTCTGCAGCTTGCTCTTGCGCAACTAGAGGTTTGTCACCTAAGCTCCAATGCTCTGCCTCACATACCAAAGAACTTTGCAGTCTGTGTGCATGGATGCCTCAATGCGTCACCTGGTGCTTAACCTGTGCACTAAAGCTTGAACAACCTGCACAATTTGACTCAGGTGGGCAAAAGCGAGGATGCAGTGAAGACAATTGATGAAGCTCAGCAGCTCAGCAAGTATTCACCTGGTGTCCTGAGCCACGCCTCCATCACACAAGCGCATCTGCTGCAGGTATGCAGGCCTCTGCATGTACACCAAGGTCTGCATGGAGCTCATCGTGCATACAAGACACTCATGTTGCCCTGCAACACCAAAGCAGACCAGGGATTGTAAATCTACAGGTATCCGGCAAGGGCGCCAAGGCACCCAAAGCCAAAGCACCTGCAAAGCCAGCACCAGCAGCAGCTGGCAAGACTGGTGGCAGGGCCAAAGATGGTTCCACAGGGCAGAATGCCGATGCCTCAGTTCAGAGGGAAGAAGAAGCTCGCCTGCTGGCTGCAGTGCAGTCTGTGCGTACTTCAGCTGCTGCTGATGCCGTAGGTGTAGAGGATCGCCTAAAGGTAGTTGCCATCAAAAATTCCTGCAGCTGCATTGGAGAACCTCACCACCAAAGCCAACCTGACTGTACGTGGCACGGTGCATCTTCTCCCTTTTGCTTGCTCTTGGCGTCTGACACGTTGCAACAAGCAACAGCTGGCAAGCCCCTGTTGCTGTCACCTCTCAAGACCAAAGTGTGTAGTGCAGTAGACAGCCCTGCTTCTTCTGGTCCATACTGCGTAGTCACGGGATTACCTGAGCAGCAGGTCTGTGCAGCGTCACTCTGGCATCATGGAGCCTGCTAGTTCTGGCCTTCAGTTGCTGAGAGACCATGTGTCTGGCTTTCTGACCATCCTTGTGGATCCAAGCCTCATCAATCGCATCTTCTGCCATGTGACTGCAGGAAGTGCTGGAACAGTGTGACCCGGGTCAGAGTGGCAGTGTGCAGGGGGCCCAGGTGGTGGCACAGGTGGGCTGGGCAGCAGCTGTGTTGGGCTTGAATGATCTGGCAGAACTTTGTGCATCGCGCGCAGCCAGCTCCCAGGACATGGGGCCTCGCACCTGGGCTGATGTCATCCGAGCTCAACTGCAGGTTGCACAAGATCGTGTTGCAAGGTGAGGCACCAACAATAAGGCTTGTAGTGACAGACCAGCACTCCAGCATCAATGTTTGGGTTAGATGCAGTGTCCCCCTTCACCTTTCACAGGATTGCCCATGTTCATACGCAACGTGCCTTTGCCCAAGCTGGCATTGTGCTGTCAGTATCAGCAACTTTGCAGATCTCTGGCAATACCAACTTTTCAACATGCAGGGCAACCGGAGCTGCACCAAGCAGCACACTACTGCTGAATGCTCTAGACAAGCTGGAGTCCTGCTTGCATGCATTCCTGGGATGCCATGATGCAGAAGGTGTGCAAAGTGCTGCTAGGCTGGTTTGGAACGCAGGCCTGCCGTTGCTGGATCAAAAACGCAGCAAGCAGTTGAAAAGGACTTTTACCTCAGCTGCACAGGCTCTGGCGGCTGTGGCTTCTCCTTTGCACCGCCTCAGGTCTGCATGCTCCAATGACTCTTGTCCAGCAGTGTCTGCAAGCAGACAAGTTTGTCAGGAAATTCTAAGTGATCATGATGTAAATTCGTTCACCAAGGGTATGTACCAAAAACGTTCAAGCACAAGTGCTGTTTTTGGACTGCTTTCGTGATGGCAGCATGTCATTACCCATGCAATTTTGTCCAAGTCCTCAAGTTTGCCATTGGCTGCAGGGCCACTCTGCACCTGGAGGTAGCTAAGGGAGACATGGCTGATGACCTGCTGGTCAAGGTCTGGCAGATCCACCATGCTGTCGTGATCATCCCTCACCAGACTCTTAATGCAAAGCTGGGGGGGGTCAGCTAGCATGCTCTGATGCATGTGCTGCATCCCAAGATGCATACTGGCCAGATGTGGGCACACAGATAAGCTTGTTTGCCACACAGAACAGTCCTGGTCAGTCTCCACAGACCAATGTTTGTGTGTTATGTAGGCAGCAACAGAGATAAAAAAGGCACAGGTGCTTGACTATCTTGCTGGTCAACAAGAACAGCAACAGTGGGACCTGGAGCGTCCATTGGACCGTTACATTGAGCCTCTACAAGAGGTAGCTTTTGAGATGCCATGCATGCAATGACACACTGGTATTTCATGCATAATGCTCTGCAGTCAGGATGTCTCAATCCAAAGTGTACAGTCTTGGCACGCTTTGTGCGTAAACTACTGCCGAGAACATAATGTCACAAACAGATATCACCACTGCTTTTGTGGCATGACTTGTGGTGTGCATCTTGCCGCATGTCAATCATTAGAGTTGTAGTCAGTGTGTGTTGACAGCATTTGGTCACAACGCAGGCCCTCACAGTGAAGGCTGCAGTTGAGGACCCCGCCACAGATAATGAACGCGCTGTTCTGCTGATTGAGAGAGGCAGGGAGAGCAAAAACCCTGCCACCAGAGGGCAGTATCTGTCAAAGGCTCTGCAGAAGCTTGCAGCCTTGCCTGCCGTCAAGCCACCATCACCTGACGGTAACACTGTTGAGTTGCTTTAATCCAAATTCTTGAATGTGCGCACATAGCACATCCTGAATTGTCGCACCATAATAAGCCTGCTGCCACGTATAGTCAGATGAAGCACATGAACCCAAACTTCTCTATTTCTGCAAGTCACAAAGTGAAGCTCATTCCTGCCGTGTCATCGACGCAGATGCCATTGGTCCAGAGCGCAAGGCCCAGCATGCAGCAGCAAGGCTGCGTACCCACCAGTACTGTGACATTGCCACACTGGCTTGGGATGCCAAGCTGGAAGGACTGGTGAGGGAAGCATGCCCACTAGCCCTGGCAGTGGAGTGGTCTGGTGAGGTTGACTCAGAAGCCGTTCGCTGGCAGGCTGAGGTAATGACAACTTCTTACGTCTATCACAAGTATTGACACGCCGTACGCTGCACATTACTAGGTCAATGTGTCAATGCATGGGTTTGGCCTGCCCAGGCAGTACTGTCATGGTTGTGGTGCCTTGCTGGTTTTCAGAATAGCTCTAGCTGAGCACGTCCCGCACACAAGAGACGGCAGCAAATTGAATGAGAGTTGAGATTAACACATCATTGCACATTTTGAAATGGAACGAGCTTAGCATGTGGCTAGCAGGTGAGCCTACTGGAAGCCAAGGCTGCCTCTGCAGCTTGCCAAAAGCAGCATGTATCCTTGCTTGAGCCACCTGCAGATACACTGTCTGTGCAGCCAGACCCTGCTGCAGGCACCAGAAAACCCAGCAGCAGCATTCCAGATCTCCAGCAGCTGATTGTTGAGGTATGATCACAGTGTGTCTTGGTTTTGCTTGCATGCTTGGACAAGAGCAAAAATCTTCTGATTGTGTATGTATTGTGCTCTGTGATGCAATTTTTTGTCAGCCTTGTCTTTTGGTGATGCATTGTGAGTCAGCACTGATGATTATAATTGCTTATCTCAAATCAGCACAGACGTTCCACAGAGCCGCAGAAAGCAGAACACCATACTGTCAGCCCGAAACATGCTGCGCATAGTTTGCAGTATGCAGGCACTGCTGAGGGCCCTCAAGCTTGGCAGCGCATGCAAACAGCCCTGGTTGGTAGCCAACAGTGCCATTGCCATTTGGAACACCTACCTGCCAAACCTGCTGCAGCAGCGTTTTGCGCCTCTACTGGACCTGCTCATATTGACCGTCACTATGCTGCTGGCCCAGCCAGACCCTGGAGCAATTGCCACACAGCTGACTGCCTTAGCAACTGCTGGCGCAGCTGCTGCTGAGCACGCTGCTCTCCTGGTTGTGCTGGCAGCATCACCAACTAACAAATATGACTCAGCCTCCCTGCCAGCAGGTTTGTTGTAAGCTATGCTGCCTGCTATTGCTGTTGACATCACTCTCTAGGGATGATTGGCGCTTTTTCTTCGATTCCTGCCAAGCTAGTCATGATCACTCTACATATGATGGCTTACTCTGGGTTTCTGCCAGCTTGTCAACCACAGTGTGTGCATTGGGATTGCCTGCATGACGCTATTGCAATGCCCAGACTAGCACCACAGCTCAATGTACAATTGTGCTGCAGGTAATCCTACTGAAGCATCACAAAGCATGGGATTCAACCTGTTGGATGCACGTAAGCTGGCTGGGCCCATCCTGGTCAGCAGCAATGCTGCACCTGCAGCCGCCCCACCTGCAGCCAAGGCCGTCAAGGGTACGCCCAAAACAGATGTCGCCCAAGGCCTGATATCAGCCAAGGCTGTTGGACAGCTCAAGCAGGCAGCAGAGGCGTGCGAAGCTGTCATGACCAAGCTTAACACTGCCAACAATGCAGCAGGTGTTCTGGTCTTGCAGCAGATGTGAGCGTACCATGCTGCAAGCATCCGTATACGACAACGTATGAAATACCTATGAGCCAGTGGCCATACAGATTGACATGTGACTAGCCTCTAAAAACCCAGGTTATGATAGCACTGGATGGGTCAATCCAAGGCAGATTACTTGCTGACTAATGTAGCCCTGAGTTGGTGTATGCGCAGGTGGGCAGCGGCTGCTTGAAGCATATTCAAGAGTGCAGCAGTTGCGAGGGATGCCCACTGCAGCGCCAACAAGCATCAGTCCTGCTCTGCAGCAGACCAGCAAGGTCAGCTTCCTGCTGTTATCCTCTGTTCAGAGGCATAACCTGCCATGTCCCTGCAACTGCTCACCAGCATCAAACCATCACACTCCTCAACACTTCAGAACAGCATTTGTGCTCATGGACAACAGTAGATAGTGTCAAGAGCGTCTCTATGATGTAGCATGGCTGAAGTGGGCACTGTGTCATACATGCTGTTGGTCATATGTTTGTGCTCAGTGTCATGAACGCGGGAAGATTCTGAACATAGCGCCTGCATCCTGTTTGCCTGCATCAGGAAAGCTTGCCTATCAGCTGCTTTGCGAGTACTGACATATGTTGCCGCTCAACAGGTGATTGCATTGATAGAGTCCTTGTCATCCTCCACCGCACAAGACGCAAGCAAGCAGGAAGCTGACATTCAGCAGGCTCTGACTACACTGGCAAGCCAGCAGCCAGTCAATCTGGAGCTGCATGCCAAACTGGCCAAGGCTGCCCTACAAGCAGGCGCCACTGCAGCTGCCATGCAGACTGCAATAGCCCTGACGGCTGCTGCCCTGCCACAAGGCAGAGCAATTCAGGACATACTGGACCCTGCTGATGCACCAAAGGTGGCAGCAGGAGACTGGCAGTGGCTCTCTGTTGCTTCACTGGTTATGGGACAGGTATATGCTTGCTCCTCTGCAGCCTGCTTTGTGCTGGAAGCTGCACATGTGCAGATGTCACTAGCATGGGCAGCGTAAGCAAATTGTTGCGACGGATTTCCAGTTGCAGAATAAATGCTCTGTTCTGCTGCTTCTGCACACTGATTGATCAATGCTTTCTACTCCAGCACAGGTTTTGCCCTCCTGCAGACCATGTGCAGCCTAGATAGGCACTCATATCATACACATTGGCTGACAACGCGTGAACAAGCAAATGTGTGCAGGCTGTTGTGATCACCAACCAGGGCAGTCTCTCATCTCAAAGGCCAGCAACGCAGATCCAGCTCAGAAGGGTCTGCATAGGTCATCTGCTGGCAGCAGCACACTTTGCCAATTTTGCTGGACAGGCAGAACTCCTCGAGTCTGCCATCAAGACGTTCTGGAACACCACTGTGGACCTGATGGGCTCTGCAGAGCGCAGAAGCATCATCACAGACAGTTTGGAGGAGCTTGCTGACCTTATGTGTATGCAGAAGTGCCCAGATTCCAGCTTTCAGGTGTGTGCCATGCTGGGTACCAACTTTGGCCCAGCTGAATTCTATTGTAACATGATCAGCCTCAGAGGCTGCCGCTGTTTAGTTAACAGTACAGCTGCTGTCAAAGCTGCTGCATGATGATAGTTTTCAATCCTGTTGAGACAAGATTCATTGCATGGTGCCATGACCCCATGCCTCAACAGTGTACCCGTGCACTGTCCAGCAGTACAGCTGATACAGAATTCCACATCTGTGCTGCTGACAGTAAGATGCTCGAGCATTCACTTGATGTGAGTGTGCAGGTGCAAGCTGTGTGCCTGATATCTCAGTGCATGGCCGATCAGGCCAGATGGGAGGATGGACTGAAGCATTGTGAGGCTGCCATGAGTGTTCTGCCATCTGCCACCCACATGCCTCTCAGCCTGTGGAAGGTGGGTGACCTTGCTCACTAGCTCTGATCATCACTCTGGACCACATGTCACAGTGTTGGGTATATGTGCTGTCTATCACATGGCTTTCAGTCTGCAAGGATGTGTAGCATTACTGCAAAGCAGCTTGCAGTCGGCATATGAGGTTGCTTGATGCTAACTGTGCAACACACTGTGCTCAGCTGCTGTGAGATTGAAGTGCAGTTGCTGGCTTTACATGCGCTGTATCAAGTTCAGTAGCTTTAGAGTTGCATGCTGCACATACACAGATTATGTGATGCATGCACAACTTGTTTGGTATGTGCTCACCTTATTTGGTACCTGACTTTAGGTGCTGTTCCTGAGCATGCTGAATCGTAGCACTGATGATGAAATGGCTCGTATCACAGAGAGAGGCAGCCAGCATGCAGCTGCAGCATGGCTGCGTGTTGCCAACCATGCTGTTCTAGCAGAAGATCAGCTGCATGCTCGCCAACAGGTCTGGCAACATCACTACACAACGGGTTTTTCAAGCCTGCTCTACTGGCATTTAAGACAACACATGCACTCACAGACAGACAACTGCAATATATCTGATGCATTGTCATTTGGCTGCCATACACATCATCATCTTCCAGGGTGCCGCCCGCAGTGAACCTGAGCCTTGACACAAAGGTCGACTGCATACTCTGTGTGCTGAGTAAATCACACAATGTGCTGAACAGTCCTGTCTGGTCGTCACGCCCATTTAAGTGCCCTTAGACTGTCTCATGGCGCATTGAGCACTTGTGAGTGCATGCAGGCAGTGCAAGCTGTCCATAAGGGAGACGCCAGCACAAGAGCCCACTACATGGCTGCCCTTGGAGAATGGCTTGTGCAACAAGGCACTGCCAAGGAAGCTGGCAAGGAGATCCTGCTGGGGGCTATAGCTCTGCTGGAGCCTGCACTCCCCGCTTCACCAAAGGGTACATTGGCCTGCAGTCTGAGCACATGCAGCACAGCCACATGTCTGCAGCACTGCAATGTATCTTGAAGCTGCTGGGCTGCGTATTTGGCAACAAAATAGTACCTTGTGCTGTTCCAGCATGTGCCATGGTGCTGCCTGCTGATAAACTTGCATGGCCTGCCTGTGGTCAACCCTGCTTATGTGTCAACAGAACCGTCGGTCAGAAGCTGACTGGAACTGGGTGTATTGATGGCTGATCCATGTGCTGCTGGGACCTGCAGTTGAAGAGCTGCTGAGATCCACAACGCTAGCCAGTGCTGCAACAGCTGACGGTATGTTGCACCATGATGATGCTACGTTGAATGCATCTCAAGGAGCTGAACCATATTCTACAGAGGCCCACAGCCCTGGACCAGACAATGCTGCACAGCAGATGAAGGTAAGAGGGTAGCCAGCTATCATGCAGCTCAGGCTGCATCTGACAACAGTACGTCAGAGTTGCACTCTGGCCGCTGGAGTGCTTGCTTATATCAGCCTGGCTTCACTCAGGGTTTCTCTTGCACAAAACACTCCTGTAGTAAAGCGGGCAAAAATCAGCTGATCAGGCAGAGCCCCAATCCAGATGCTTCACCTGCAGGCTGCTGACCTGAATCTGCTGCTGCGTATCTATGTGCTGCTTGCCTCAGCTGCCAACACCAGGCTGGAGCAATGCAAATTTGCTGCCAAGGCACAGGCCTGTGCAGTTGGCCTGCTGCAGGCTAGCATAGCCACTGCTGAAGTCAAGCAAGCTTCAGGTTAGCAAGCTACGGTTTGAAATCACACTTACGCAAAGCATGCTGTCTCTGCCTTGCATGCTCCTTGCCACCAAATCAAGTATGCACTTGCCTGTAGTCATAATACTATTGCATGATGCTGAGCAACGTTGAGCCAAGCACAAGGTATATTGATAACACTGCCTGCATGGAAAGCCAAGTGACTTAATTGTGTATGATTTGCAATGTATGGCCGAAGAGACAGCTGCACTGTATTGTCAGACTTCACGGTCCATTCAGCATTCACTCTGCAACTTTGACAACTTTATTGGTATGATGCAGGAGACACAAGTATGATTGCATCTCAAGACTGGCTTGCTCTTGAGTTGGGTCCTCAGGTGTGGGAGAAGTTGTCTTCCAGTTCTGACCAGCTGGCTGTCAACAAGACGGCAATAATGATGCCAGAGTTGACCATCAGGTTGGTGCATCATCCTGTTCATTTGAAGCGACCACGAGCCTTGCAAGCAATGTAGAAGTAGGAAAGACTCTTATGATAGCTGTAGAGCATACCGCGTGCTGCCCTGCTGGCTGCATGCAGACACCACACTGCTGAAGCCTCATTGTACCACTGTAATGCTCGTGAATGCTTGCTTGTCTTTCACCAGGCTGTTTTGCTCACAGCTTGAGCACCTCTGCTGCAACAAATGTGTTGCTTCTTGCCAAACATCAACACGCGGCATGCCAAGAGTGTAAAAGCACTAAATGCTTCTGCATGAGGCAGCAGCTGCCCAGCATGTACAGCATGACAACACAAAGTAGCCATTCATCTTGCACTGCTGCTACAGATGTGTAGATCAGCTGATGACGGTTCTGCAGCAGTTAGGGCTTCACATGCTTGCCATACCCCTTTGCCATCTGATCCATCTTGTGGCAGGGGCAGTGCTACGCAGCCCTGCCCTGGGATCAGCCAGTCAGCTCAGGCTGGCAGCCCTAGCAGAAGCGCTCGTCCTGCCAGAAGCTGCAGCTAGGGCAGAGAAACAGGCAGGAGTTTTTCAACTGTCATCTGCAGATACGAGCCAGCATCAACAGGTGCAGTACAGTGCATTTACATTACCGGATGCTGTGAGCGCTTACTGCTTGCAAATGTCAGCCATCAGCGCATGACGCCCTCCAATCATCCTTGACCTGGCATCTTTTAATGCCCAAGAGCAGATGATGCACATGATTGTCAAGTGCTTTAGTTTCTATCTTCTGCGGACAGGCTGTGGCTATGCGTGACTACTTGGTAGAAGCTCAGATTGAGGTTGCCGCAGCTTCTGGGTTGAGTCCCAGAAGGGGTCACGGGAGGGATCATGGTCATGGCAGCAGGGCAGCGCTATCAAGCAGAGGCACACCTTCTGTCTCCTGCTTTTAATGCCCACCATGTACTGAAGCACAGCTCACGTCACACCCACATATCACAGATTTGCATGAAATCAGTTAGCCCTGCAACTGTCTGCTGCTCATCAACACTGCCTGAATCAAGAACAGCAGCAAGGGTCATCTCTAGCAGTGCCTGTCCAGCTGCTCAGGCAAGCATGTCATAGCAGACACTGGGCAAGCTGCAGCAGGGTTGCTTCATTGTGTCAACCCTGCTTGATACTTTACATGTGATTGCAGGCTCTGAACGCACAGGCAACCGGCCTACTTCAAGCAGGGGCTCAACTGCCACAGGCAGCTCGCCCATTGGTGCAGATCCAGGCATGCACTCCCCTGCAAGCCTCCAGCCTTACTCTGAAGCTGAGGCATGGCTGCAGCAGGCAGAGTTCTTGACACTGCACGGTCAATATGCCTCGGCCAAGGTAGCGGCTCCTTTGACGGCACCACTGCTTCCACTTACACTGAATGAACTGCCGTTGGGCGCTACCATTCACGAGAGGCGGTAGAGAGTACTGCTGTTCTGTTGATACTGATGTTAGTACAGAAGCTCACGATACTAGTACAGAAGCTTGCACGGCTTGCATTGATGGGCTGTGCTTTGCAGGAGCTGCTGACTGCTGCTTTGAGTCGTTCTGAGGCCACAGCAAGCGCTCGCACCTTGCTAGCTCTAGCACAGCTTGAGCAGCTGATGAATCAGCCTCAGGCTGCCATGCAGCTGGTGCAGCAAGCCCACAAGGCAAGGGGAGATACTGCTACATGCTGTAAAGCCATGCAATTGTATGCTGAGCTGTCTGGCCAGCTGGGCAAGCCGACAGATGCTGTGATTGCTCTAAAATCTGGCATTGACATGATGGACAGACTTGCCAGGTCAGTGCATCCCCTCTATCATTGTAGATCATGCTGAGAGTCATTGCACAATGTTTTCCGTCCTCGTGGTATGGTCCGCTTCTGTTGTGGACATTCAAGCACTCTGGAGTAACTTGACTACAATGATGAGGGTGTATGTCATGTTGGTCATGACAATTGTTGCCAAGTGCAGGAGCTGCACAATGCTTATGGGCTGTACGCAAGGATCTGGGTCTGCCTGCATGTGCCTGTCAGCTTATCCTATGTCACCATACACACATGAACAGCAACACCAGGTGCAGTCAAGCATGCTCAGTTCAATATCAGCAGTCTGGCAAAATGACTATACACACCAATGCCGTACCCTGGGTGCTTGCAGTGATCAACCAGCTCTGGCTGTTGAGGCCAAAGCGGCGGCTGCCACCTTGTTCATGCAATTGGGTCGGCTCCATATGCAGCAGCAGGCCAGGCAGGGCAGTGCACCTGCAGCGCCCATACAGCCAGAGGCTGCGCTGTACTGCTTCATGGAAGCTGCAGCCAGGGTGCAAGCCTTTGGTCAGAACACACCTTTCACCAGTGTTGAGTTTGCTGTCCCTTCATGTGCTGGTTGATTGGGGCATAGGCTGTAGCATGCAGCAACAACATCAGCGATTTGCCTGCAAAGTGTCCTTCACAAATTGCTTACAAACTGTCAGATCACAATCCAAATAGTTTCTGTTGTTGTGGTCCTTTATGAGTGCATTCTGCGCCCACATGCTTTGTTGCTTGTTGTGGCTGTTCTTTGATCTCAAATTCCATGCTTTCACTGCAGGTGCAAGCTGGTTGCACCTGGAAGCTGCTATGGCTGAATCTGAGGTCCTGCTGAGTCACAACAACAAAACAGATGCCCCTCACAATGCACTGGTGATCCTGGAGGTGACACTGCTCTTGGCTTGCACCTGTTTGAGCATATGAATCTTGTGCTGCATCAAGTCTGCTATTGTCTTGAACCGTACTTGATGTGTCACTGCAACTGGACGCAGCTGGGGGGCACACGTTTGCACACAGCCTGCGCTTGTACTTCCTGTTGGTTGCTGTTTGGCTTGCTTAATTTGACTGCAGCTGCACACTCATATTCTGCATGTGCAATCGCATGCTTGCATCACCAATCAACCATTGTGTCATCTCACATGATCATTGAAGACATCCTTGCTCATCACTCAGGCTGCAGAGACTGAAGCAGCACAGATGCATCAAGAGGCACTTGTGCTCAGCCCTCTGCCTAAACGCCTAGATGTTGTGACAAGCCCTCCTGAAGATGCAAGTCTTGCTCAAACCCCAGCTGGCCCCAAAGGGCCAAGCCCACAGCCTCGGGGCTCAAGTCCCCAGCCTCAGGCCCTCAGCCCTTTACCTCAGACCACAGCTGTGACACTTCCAAGTCTACCTTCTGCTCGCCAGCTGGCAAGGGTGAAAATAGCAAAGGCTGAGGCACTGATGGCTGCTGCACAAGCCTTGCAGAGCACACAGGAGCATGGAGCCAAGTTTGCGGTGCCGGGAAGGGACGCTGCTGTTGTCAAGCAGTTTCTTGCACAGGCTGGCATGCTGGTAAACCTTCCTGGACATGGTCATGCCCCCACTGCCCATATGTCCAGTACACATGCTGCATCAAGAACCAAGCAGCAGTGATTTAACAGTAATGAGCAACAGCCAAAGCAACCATACTCCAGAACTTAGCATGAACTGCGTGCTGAACTGGTCGAGTACGTCATGGGTATAGCAGCCAGGGAGCTCATACTGAAGCACACCTTCTTCACAGCACGCAAAAGCAAGACCAAGATGCTGTACATTGTCGTGATAACCTCTGATGCCTCTTTATCATCACTTGCATAGGAGCCTGGGGCTGTGCCGGGGCACTATGAGCAAGAAGCCATCAAGGCAGCTGCCTCAGCTCTGGAGCTTTCGCCAGACCCAGCAGACCGGTGCCGGGCACAGTGTGCCTTAGGAAAGGCCCACCTTGCTCTGTACCAACTACGTCTAGGTCCAGCAGCAGGCTCTGATGCCTGGCCAGAGCCTGGCGGCCTGCAGACAGATGCTGCCGTTACGGCACCTGCCAGCAATGCATCACCTGATGTCTCAAAGGTAGGCAAAGCCTGTGCATCTCAAGCAGACTTTCATGACAGCTGACGTAGCAAAGCTGCAGGCACTGAGCTTTTGATTTGGAAGCTGTACGTGTCAATGAAAAGTTTTGATCATGCCATCAGCTGCCACTGGGGAAACAAGTGAGTATGGCAAAGCCATTCAGAAAAAAATCTGGTAGCAAAGAGGTGGCATGTCCACACGCAGGCATGGGAAGCAAGGCAAGCAGGCATCTTAAGCTTCCAGGCCTGCAGCGTCAGCGCACTTCAAGCTGGAGAGGTGGCCACAGCTGTGGAAGCAGCTGAGCAAATAGTGGCCTGCTTGGGCAATGCAGATGGGCAGAAAGCTGCTGAGGCACTGCTCATGGCTCAGAGCTGCCGAGCTGTGACAGATTTGGAGGCCCTGTACCAATCAGCTGCTCGGCCACAGGCAAGCAGCCTCCAAGCTCCATGTTTTCTTTGGTGTCTTGGCGCAGGTGTTAAGGCTCAGTGAGACATGGTTGACAGGGTATGGTCACTGAGTTCATGGAGCACCATGACCTCAACCAACAGATTCCATTACTTGTGTTGTTTTGTCCGTGAGAGCTGCATGCTGGTTCTGTACAAGCATACTCATGCGGGATAGCATGACAACGCACAATCATCACACTTCCACAATTTTGTTTACATCTGCAGCCATACTGCTGGTCTTGCAAAGCATGTGTCTTCCGTAGGCACAGGAGCAGCTGCTGTTGCGCCTGCGCAAGCACCTGCAGGCACAGCTGCCAGTAGCCACACTGACCTCGGCATGGCAGCAGCTGCAGCAGAAGGTGCAGGGAGAGACATGCATGGGAGCTCGCCTCGCCCTCACACCCTCAATCCCAGATATTCTGCAGACAATGTCGCCAGCAATGCAAATAGTGTGTCTGTATGTGAGTCAGGACGCATCTGTGCTGTATTGCACTGCCCTCAGGGGTCAGCAGGCCAGTGCAGCGCCACCTGCTGCCAAGGCAAAAGGCGGCAAACCAGGTAACAGAATAGCTGGAAGTATTGCCCCCATCCATTTTTAGATGCTGGTCCTTGTGTTTTCTAATTAGTGCCTTCTCAGATCTTCACACAGTGTCTTTCAGATTGTCACACGTCGTCTGTAGATTTTGTTGCAGAAACGCCTTTCTTGCAGAAACGCTTTTCTTGCAGAAACGCCTAAACTTTGTTCTACATTTTGTTGCTTGTTGCAACCTCATGTTGGGCAAAGGTGTAAGGCTTGTGGTTTCTACTGAACCTTGCTTGACCAGCCCCTGACTGTGTTGTGCCTGCAGTGGATACACCAGCACAGCCTGCCAAGCCTCCATCGCTTGCTAGGATGCCGCTGCTTGCTGGTGCACTGGAAGAGCTCCTTGCCAAAGTGAAGAAGTACACCACTGCCAGGGAGCATCACCTGCTAGCAACACAAAGCGCGCCAGCTCCAAATGACAAAGCTGGCTCAGATGAGCTGGCACAGCAGTGGCAGGCATGCATTCAAGATTTGAAAATTTTTGGAGCATTGTTAGCATGACAATTGCGTTGCTCTGCACGAGTTGCATGCCCGCTGACATTTACAGTCATTGGTGATGTCTTTCTGTGAGAGGCACCTCACAAAATGCACCTCCAGCTTCCTACATGCACAGGTGGTTCAGCAAAACCAGTCTAGCAGTCACAAGCGTGCATACTGTGTACTGCATGACAGGAACCTGGCAGATTCACCATGCTGTGATGTGTACTGTCGGAAAATGACACAAGGAACACATTGTGTGCTGCCTGTACTTGGTTAGACAGCCTCATAATGGTGTTTGCCAACTATGCAGGATGTAGTGGCCAGCTTGGAAGTATTCTTGGCCCCCATGACAGCCCTGCTTACCCCTGGGCCGGCCATGGCAGATGCAAAGGGGGTTCCTCAGCCCAACCCAGTGCTGCTGCTTCTGGACCCTCTGCTGACTGACCTGCCCTTTGAATGGCTGCCGCAGTTGCAGCAGGCCACTGCTGTGGTCAGGGACTTCTCCCTGCATGTGCAACACAGCAGAGCTACTGTTGCTGCAGCATGCCAGGTCAGTCTTGATCCCCAGTCTGCATTGCCTTTTCTTCATGTCATCCAAAAGTCAGCATCATTCTGTAGGTTGCTTGTGTCTACCTACCTCTGAACAGGCAGCACATGAGCTACAGACCAAATAAACAATCTCTGGCATTTTGGCTCAGCTGCTGTAGCATGCACGAAAAGCTTCTGCCTCGCCCTCTTCATGATCTTGTACATGTACACATGCAGGGGATTGCCATCAAGCAGCTCTCCTATGTAGTGGACCCCTGCCTGGAGCATACTCCCCAACCAGCACCCACTCCACCCCCCCCGGCCCCTGCTGCATCAAAACCAGGCAGCAAGCCTGTGCAGAAGGGAGCAGCTAACAGCACTGCTGTTGTGGACAGAGCCAGCAGGAGCCTGGTGCAAGCTTTCCAGCAGGATGTACTAGCGGTATACGGCAAGGAATGGACTGGCATCACAGGGAATGCCAGCTACTTGCCCACTGATATGCAGTATGGTCAGCTCCTGAGAGAGGCAACAGGTTTTGTGTACTGTGGCATGTGCCGGTTTGTGGAGTATGTGGCGCCAGCAGTGGTGCTTCAGGCAGACATGCGTAGCTGCGAGCTGGCACTGCTGCTTGACCGAGCACAGACTGCCAAGTCTCTGAAGCGGCAGATGCTGCACAGAGGGTGCGTCGCTAGTGTCTTTGCAACTGGAGCAATTTGCCTTGCAGACAGTGATGTAATTGCAAAGTAAATTATGGCATCAAAGCACAGCTCAAACAGGTCTGCTGAACAGCATGTAGACGTGTGGGGCCATGTGCAATGCTCACCTGCTGAACATGACATGTCCTGTATCTTATGCAGCTGCTTTCATGTCTGGCGCCTTTTACCACCTGCGTTGGCCCTTGTGCACAGCATACTGCAGCATACAACTGTGGGTTTGCCATGCTTTGTGTGCGAGACATCATGCAAAGCATGGCATTGCAAACTGCAGCTTCTTGATGCAGGGAGTTGAGCAACAGTCTGACCAGCAGTGCTGGTGTTGCCAGAATGCTGAGCATGCAAGGAGTGCAGTCTGTTGCTGTGACTTTATTGCCTGTGTCTGTCACAAATTTGCCAGAGCAGTGCAGTCAGCTTTTGCAAAGCCTAGGACAGGGCAACTCAGTTGCAGAAGCAGTCAAGCCTGCTGGGAAGGATGCTGTTGGTGGCCTGGTGGTATATGGCCTACTTTCTCACAAGGTTGCGTCAAAATGAGCTCTTTAGAATGATGCTCAGACAGGCATTTTATGCTCATGTGCAGCAACTTGTTGCCTAGGCCGGTGTATTTGATAGCCGTTTGTTACCGGTTCCTGTCCTGTACCTGTGATGCCTTTCTGCTTTGCACTGCAACATCCTCACATTGGTGTGAGCCTCAGGGGCAATCCCGGCAGACACAACAATAGTGATGGCAACGGAAGCATCAGGTTCTGCAGAAGCTAATCACTGTCCAGTCAAGTCAAGCAAGTCATCTTTCTGTCACCACCATAAGTTGACTTGACACATGCACTGCCAACTCTGCTTGAATGGTATCCTTAGAACAGCAGCTCTGATGGCCACATCATTTGTCATGCTCAGATCTGAAAGCTTGTTGAGTGCTCAAGTCATAAATACCAGCAGTTCACCACCACTCATTTCAGCTTCTTGGCCAAGCCTGATGAGGTGAAAGTTTGGCAGGTATCACTTGAGATCTAGATGCATCCAGATCCGCAATGACCAGGGTATGCCAAAGTATTTGAGAGCATTCAGTGAAACACCTTGGCAATGAAAGTGACAGAGTGGAGCTCATCTCATGTCTGGGATATTGCTTTTTTTTCCAGCACCCATGCCCATTACATGCACATTTCCCACGCATGAAATGGGTGCATATCAAGGTGGCATCTATTGTAAACCTACTGCAGACGTGCTTTGGGCTACACGTTTCTAGTTTATGTGGATGCTACGCAATTCGTACAGCTTGCAAGGCCTGATAGTTTTGAAGCTGTTTCACGTGGTGCTGCCAGCTGCTCTTCTTCTGTCTTGGAATATTCAGATATGTCCGCAGCTGACCATATGGCGGCCTTGCTGAAGCTTTGCACATCGGTTCTACCAATTGCCGGAGCTGTGTTTCTGCCCGATCCCACGACCACCTCGCTGCATCTTGTGATTTGGCAGTCTCATCGAGGCTTGCAGGCTCTCGACCACGCTTGCTCGAGGACTCCGTGCACATGGACACAGTGGTCAACCCACTTAAGGATTTTGCCAAGAACAGTGTGCGACTAGTCAAGAGATGTACCAAGCCTGACCGCAGAGGTGCTGATGCTAGCTGCATTGCATACGGCGTTATCTGACATTCATATGTGCTTCATTTGACGTTGGCACCTGTGTATGCAGAGTTCAACAAGATCACCATCAGGACAGCGATAGGGTTTGTTGTGATGGGCTTCATCGGCTTCTTTGTCAAGCTTATCTTCATCGTAAGCTATGTGCAGAGCAACGTCGTTTGACCACCTTGTGCACACGTAAGACAGTTGTCTTGCCTTATGCAGCCCATCAACCAGATTATTGTTGGCGGAAGTGCTTCATCATGATTGTTTGCAAAGCAGGTATGTCGCTTTGCAGCACAAAGCCTGCCCAGCTGCTAGACCGTAAAATTGCTTCATCTGCATGCCAACCAATTTGTGTCCATGTGCCCTGCAGACTTCTAATGAATGAGCCAACCGATGACATGATGCATAGACACGTGCCAGTACACAAAAGAGCCAGGACAACTAGAGCAATGTTGTTTTTGATTGCAATGCCTTTACATCAAACAGGCTTTTCTGATAAGTATGAAAACTTCAGGAGC
>JAABUP010002474.1_pt1 | contig 35605 bp, 35 predicted proteins | sample 5559201 | NCBI WGS metagenome assembly JAABUP01 (sample SAMN10711887, study PRJNA513373) | rock metagenome | isolation source: Antarctica rocks | place: Antarctica
GTCAACAACGGCGACATGGTGGACCTTGTCAGTCAAGGCAATGCCCGCCTGGAAGGCATCAGTGGCACTGTCAAGTACATCCAGAAAGGCGCCCTGTGGTTGCTGGTCAAGTGAGTTGCCTCTGCCAGCATGTAGTGTTGTCAAGTACATGACTATATTTTGTCAAGTACATTCAGAAAAGAGCTCTGTGACTGCCAATGATGTGAGCTGCCTCTGTCAAAAACAATCATGTGACCTTACATGCAGGCAGTGAATGTTTCTAACCCCATGTGTGCTATTTATCCTATAGACACCTGCTGCGCAAACTGTATGCCTGGAAGTGCGCATAACGCAGCTTGACATCGTTAGAAGCATGGAGTTTTGCAATGCACACAGAACAGTAACCACCGGCTGCAGTTGCTGCACCAGTTGGCTTGCATGCTTTGCACAGACAAAGCGCACGTCTTGCCTGCAGGCATGCGACCCACAGCACAGTGGTGTATCATCAAGCACTAGCTGAACCCATGCATGATGTGGCTGTCTATCCTCGTGTCTGATGGGGCTGTCTACCCATGCCTGATGGGGCTGTCTACCCATGCCTGATGGGGCAGTCTACCATTGCCTGATGGGGCTGTCTACCCATGCCTGATGTGCCTGTCTACCCACGCCTGATGTGGCTGTCTGTACTTGCCTGATGAAGCTGTCCACCTTTGTTGACGGGGCTGCCTATCAATGCCTGATGGGGCTGTCTAGTGGGCAGAGGTTTTTCTGCCTCGCAAATGCGTCTATGGCACTCGCCCTGTCAGCGCACACCCCTTGGGTGCAACTTAGTGTCTCATGTCAGTGCACGTTGGCTCACAGGACTAGGATTTAGGCACAACTAGTAGGTACCTGGCAAAAACCATCAGCTGGAACGCCTGTAAATTACTATTACTATTATGGGGCTGTCTACCAATGCCTGATGGGGCTGTCTACCCTTTCCTGATGTGGCTGTCTACCCTTGCCCAATGGAGCTGTCTGATGGAGTCACTTACCTATGCCTGATGGGGCTGTCTACCCTTCTCCGATGGGGCTGTCTACCTTTTGCAGGGACAAGCTGGCAACAGACACAAGCGGCTTCTTGTGTGTGGACTCGCGCAAAACACAACTGAGGGGTGGGCGGGCTGCAGGGGCCCCCAGGGCTGCTGCTGGCATTGCTGCAGGTATTGCTGCTCAGGCCTGCCTTGCCTGTTTTGCTGGAGCCAGAAATCACACATACGCCCCTTTGTCTGGAACAGTCTGGGCCCAGTTTTTCCTGTTTGACGGTCACCAATAATCAACTCATGCTGTCCATGACCACATGATGCAAGTGCTGTGAAGACCACTGTGGGTTCACACACAGGTTGAACTGTTTCAGCACTATTGCACCCTAGCACAATCTGCTTGCGTGCAGGTTCCCTGGAAGGGACAGCTGTCTGAACATGCTCCCCTCATACCTGCTGCTCCATCAGCAAAGCGTCTGTCCTGTTATGCCTCAATACAGCCTGCAGCAGCGCCTGCACCAAGTGCTTCTTCGCAATAAACAAATATTAGATGCATACAGCAGCATGCTATACACACCTGTGTAGTTCTCACCTTGTGCAACAACTCATTGCACAGGGTTCAAATCACCGGCCCCCTGGGCCACCCCAGCACGCAATGCCTTCAACCCCATGGTCATGGCCTCGCCTCGCCCACTGGACGGTGGGGCCCCCTTTGGAGGAATGGGTATGGGCATGGGGTCCTTCAGGGGCGGGGTTGGGGGCAGAGGGCAGCCTGCCTATTCTGGCGTACAGCGCACTCGCAGAGAAGACAACCTCATTGGCAAGAGCCTGTTTGTCGCCAAAGGGCCCTACAGGCAAGACATTTCATCTTTCATTTCATTTTAATACCTAAGAAAAGAAATGAAATGCCTTCCGGCGTCATTTTCATGAGAAGCCAGGTATGATACTGGGCTGCCCAGGCATTTATACCTTACAGTCTGGGGTGTGGAGCCAGTTGTGACTCATCACACATCCTGGCTTGAAAGCACAGGTGTAAGACTATGTCAGACTCCATGTTCATCTCATCCACTCTGGCAAGAGCCTTTTCTGTTATTCAACGGCAAGATGATGTTGTACTCTGATACCGTCCTGTTTACTTGCACTGGACAACTGACTTTGTGTTGCTAAGGCTCCCTACAGGCAGTACTATGTATGTTTTACTCTGTTTACCTTGTTCTGTTACATATGGCAAGAGCCTGATGACTGCCAAGAGAGCTTACAGGCTGCATTACATTGCACTTTGTTTTCCCTCTCATCCACTTATGTTTGGCCAGCATTGCTCAACTTCTGCTGTACGGTGTGCTCTGATTGTGTTGCTGGGCTCCACCACAGTTAGGCTGCAGTGACAAATGTCATGAAAGTGACTGTATGCATGATTTATGTTTTTGTCTCCTGTGTCTCTGTTTCATTGATGTTTGTTCATTTCACAAGCGATGCTAAGGCTTGCGTCTGGATCAGGTATCAGGCAATATACAACAACAGAGGGGATGAGATCACAGGGATCACTAGGCGGGTGCATTGACCTCCCCAGTAGGGGGGGGGGGGGGGGCAAGTATGATCTGAGAGTGCGTACTGCAGCCATAGAGCACTTGAGCCTCATACTCAGAAGGGACGAATTCATGGTGTCACATGTGTATGTGTTATTGGCTGCAGGGGCTACCGTGGAAGAGTAGTGTCAGCCACAGAAACTGATGTTAGGATAGAGTTAGAAGCGCAGTATAAGACAGTCACAGTGAAGAAAGAGCAATTGAAGGGGCATGAAGGCGCAGCAGCAGCTTCCAGCAGTGCTGCACCTCTCAGGGCTGCTGCACCCTGGGCCACACGCACCCCCCTGCACCCCAGCCAAACCCCCATGCACCCCAGTCAGACCCCCATGCACTCCAGCCAGACCCCCATGCACCCTGGTGAGTCTCTGCTGCCATGTTTGTGCGGCAACGGAGTGTGGTCAAAGCTGCCATGGTTTCATGCTCTTGGCGTCAACAGCAGCATGCACTATGTTGTGTACTTTGTGTACATAACACAGTATAAAGCTTTGCTTGCAAACCAGCAATCTGCACTGGCAAAGTCCTTGGGTTGCCGCAGACACGGTTTGTCCCTCAGCTACTATCATGTACTTTGACAGAATGCCACTGAAGGGCGTCCATGTACTTCACCTCATAGGTCACCGATCACAGCCCTGTCGCTCCTCCAACAGTCACAAGACAAGTACAAGATTGCGCTCCTCATCACTGCACCCAGGCTGCCTGTGTGCCATCATCCACAGTAGTGCATCAGCATGTTGCTGTGGTTCACAGGTGCTGCCACACCCCTACGAGACAATGCATGGTCGGGTGGGCGCACCCCCATGCACCCCTCCATGGAAGATGGGGATGAGGACAATCACGGCTCCTCATCACAGAGGGGAGGACCTTCAGGAACTGGCTATGCTGGCGCGCCTTATACAGGGGACAGCAACTACAACAGACAGGTCTGACATATGTTGACTTAATGGCAATCTCTCACTACTTGTCACTTGCCAGTAGGCCTTACCCTGACCTGCAGCTATTTGCCCTGATGCTGCAGATTAGCATGTTTGCATGACTGTAGTGATCACTCTACCTTTGTCCCTTGACACATCTGTTACTGATTGCCCATGAAATTATGTAGTGGCAACTCTTGATGCACAAAAGCAGTTTGGAACCCATACGTTCTGTGCAGAGTCCATCTGTGCTGCCTTGCAGGGTTATAGGGATGGTGGAAGGGTATCGTAGTTGAGGAAGTAAGGCAAGCATGTGCATTCAAATGTCGTTACAAGTTCATGCACCCCACTGGAAAGTCATTACAAGTTCATGCACCCCTTCTGGAAACTGTGTATCATCATTTTCTGCCCTTGTCTTGAGTATACTATTAGTATGACAGGTTTAAGCTACAAAGCATGTGGAGTATAACAATATGACACACTCTCTAATCTTAGGTCTGCGCTGTGCTTGCACACATGTAAGCTGGGCATCAGGACTTTCAGCCTTGACTCAACAGTCAGCAGTAGACGCTATGAAGCTTTAGCTCTCAAGTCAGGTTGTACTCACATGGCTGTAGCCTCCAAGATGCGATTCAATGCATCACACAGCCCAACACAACCTTGCTTGACAGCATGCTATAGCACGTTACATCTGTGATCCAGGCATTCTACCAAGCTCTGCTCTGCGAGTCCATTTCCTTTCCATGGGAAAGTACATCTGCACTGCCAACCACCAAGGAAAACATGCAGAGCTTCATGTAGCTGCTCTTTCACAATTGCATGTTTGGATTCAGCATAACATAAACTACAGTACGTGCTCACATGTCGGCTACCGTATGGCTTCTCCAGCCGGAGTCAAGCCAGTGTTTGGCTGTAAGTGGCAGGCCTCACTGAGATTATGGCACGCACAGCTCGCCAGCTGGCAGTCCTAGCATGCGCAACTTGCTGCATGCATACATATGTCAACGCCCTGACGAGGGGCTCTGAGGAATATGTATATGTTTGTCTGTGTGATGGAGACGTGTGACGTCGTGCCACTGGGCGCCTGCTGTGTCCATTAGACATTGCTGGCAACTTAGCGCACCCTGACAGCAATGCTGATGTGTGAAACAAGACATGCAGTGCATTGCCCTTTCATCCGTTTCCATCGCCTTGAGCGGTTGCCAGATTGCACTGGCAGGGTCAAGCTATGGCATGTCAGCTGACAGGCCAGATAGCTGACAGGCATGACGTGAAACCGCGGGAGAAGCTGATGATCTAAATGACCCTATAAGATGCCCTTTGCAGCCAGCTTTCAACCAATCTGACGGCTGTAAATAGGCTTTACGCCAGATCATCCATGCAAGATGATCCATGCACGGGACCCGAGAACACATGCCTGAGTGCAAGTTGTGAGCTGCAAGCGCTTTGAGTGACATCTGTGCATTTTCGCGCCAAGTGGCCTGACGCTTCAGACAATTGCGCGCTTTTCCAAAAGCACAGCTCGCGCTTCAGCTCAGCAAATATACCGTGCAATCATCGTACAGCTCGGACGTCAGGTGGACCTGTTTGAACTTTCTTTGCAGCGTGTGCACACACGTAAGCTGGTGGTAGCTGACCCGTGTGACTTCAAGCGAAAGGCAGCAGGCTGCGCAGCAAGACTACGAAGGCTATGGCAGCTCAGGAGCTACTGCTTTTCGATGCTGGAGAGAGCTTACTAGAAGATTCAAGCAGAACCAGTCTGTTCGATTGCCTTGACTGTGAGACGGGAGTCGAAGACCTTCTGTCAGACGGCCAACACCCGAACCAGATCTCCTCGCCAATGTCATCGCACCTAATGAGTATGCTCACGGTAAGCCTGGCCGCCTGCTCGCTGTAAAATTTAAGGATGTCAAGTCCATCGGTGTTTGGCGCCTGATGGAAGGTACACGAAGGGGTACCAAGCTCATGGCGTGCACACAATGCATCACATCTGCTGCATGTTGGCCACTCTGCTGCAAGCACTATCCCGTGTAGAGTGGACGTTCAGCCCCACTTCAGTCGACAAGCGCACAGCTTCCCGCCTGTTTGACCTAGTCAGCATGCTCCTGCGCTTGCTCTGCTGTCTGGCCCAGATGTTCTGTTGTTCATTCTTCTAGTCCGCCTGATGTCTTAGCTACGGGCTGGACTGGCTGCTACAGCTCAGACAAGCTGTGAGGTTACTGTAGTGACAAGTCTGCCTGTGCTGACAAGTCTGCATTTGCAGAGTGCGGTGCTGCCAGGCGCTGCAGCATACGCTGGTGGATGTCAGTGTCACCAGTTGCATAGCTGGTCTCCTGCCTGCTGTGTAATCTTCTGAAGTTCAGAGTTGTTGCAGGAGGACAGTGAACCATGGACAGCTGTGCAGCTTCCCACTCTTGGCTTTTCGGCGCGGATGTCACTGCCTCTTGAGCAGCCAGAACGCATACCTTGCATGGCTCAAGAGCTTGAGCTGCAGGCTCGCAGACTCGAAGAGCAGCATTCCATGCATGTCTATGATAGGTGAGCTGCAGCACGCCGCATGTTGCAGCAGGTTCACAGTTGGCGCATTTGCTCTGCATCACACCTGCATCTGCTTGTCAGCCCACATATAGAAAGTGCAGTTCTCAAGCTTGCAGGCGCTGTCCGTTCACAACTTCATATACGGCACGCAACCTGCAACAAAGTGTTGCTGCAGTACCTGTTTTGCAAACTTTGCATGTACTGAAGCCTTCTGCTCATGGTAAATGCGCCTACATCTTATGCATCAACAGCTCATGATAAGACTCAGCTGCTCTGACCTTAGTTGTCTATGTTCTGCAGCCATGATGAGGCAGTTGTGCCGCGCACAGCAGGCTTCACACCCATCACTGTTCATCACTCCACTAGGCCGGCAGTCATCTCCTTCACACATTCCTCAGGCACAGCCTCCAAGGACGCCCCCAGCAAAGGTGATCACTCTTTGCCTGTGCAGCTCCATTGACCCTCTGGTGTGTATCATGGCCTGTTTGTTAAGGAGAACCTGCTTGCTGCTTTCATGATGTCAACCTTGCAGCCATGTGCCCACTTGACTGAAGACGCACATGGGTCTTGGCTAGCCAGGAATCAGTTGTTGTCCAAACACCACAGCTGTACTCACTCCTGAGCAGCATCCCTTTGGTCTGCTACTGCCAACAACCATGCACAAGGACGTATCACGCCAAGCATGAGCAGAAAGCAGAGTGCCTCAGCACTGCTCCGGCACCCAAGCATGGATAGTGGCAGCAATACACAGCAACAACATGCCAGCATTGCACTTACTGCTGCTGTGATGTATGCCTCGGCCCTTCACAATATTGTGGCTGTGCAGTGACAGCCCTCAGCCCTTGACAACAGCCAGCAGCTTTTGACAATATTGTGGCTGTGCAGGTGACAGCAAGTCCAGGCCCAGGAGCTATGTCTCCTCGCCAGCAAACATCTCGCTAGTGGTGAAGAACAACCAGGGTGTGCAGGCTGGGCAGGGCTGTATGCAGCCTGGAGCCTGGAGAGGCTGCAAGAAGAGTGCTTGGTGAGCCAGTCACATGTTTAAAACCTTTGAGCATATGCATAACACCTTTTGCGAGCACATCTGCAGCCACTTCATGCTGTCATGCATTGCTGAGTTTCATACACTGTTCTCGCTGTCATCACCTGTCTGATCTCATGACTCACAGCCAATTTTGCAAGACCTCGCTCAGGGCATCTGTCTCAAGGCATGACTCAGAGATTATTGAAAGTGCCAGCTTGAGCAATGCATGCGTCATAAGCACAGATGGCTATTGAGACTCTAGTCTTTATTAGGCCTCATGTTGATGCGCTAGTAATCTGCAGCACTGCATGCTTGTGTCCTGCTGTAGAGGTGAAGGAAGCCCCTGGCTGCTGATATGACTGATGCTGTTGCAGGTGCAACCGTGAAAACAGGCACCGAGGCCTTTGCAACAGCCGGGCCACCATCCCAGGAGCTGAGGCCTGTGGCAATGGCAATGAGGCCGTCACCCAGAATCACACCCAGCAGAGCGCTGCAGGTATAGCCCACCCCCCCTCTCTTGTCTGTGCACATCACAGGAGTCACAACATCGCAGCTGCAGCGCTGTTGCATGAGCTGTTGTCATACTAACAAAGCTCTGAGATGCAGCATTGAGGCTGGCCTCTGCTTGCATTGTTGCAGTCAGTATTTGCTTTTAACCTCACTCCTCATGCCCAGCTCCACCCCTGTGGTAGGGTGGACTCAATCTGAAAGAACTATAGAATTATGAAAACCCACTCTTGTATTGTGCATTTGCAGAGTCTCCAGCCGTAAGCGGGACCCAGTCAGTGTCTGCCACAACTGTGACACCCATGGAGGCGCAGCTTGAGCTTGAGGACAGTGAGCCAGGTGAGCTGACTGCCTTGCTGTGTCGAACTCCATGCAGATTCAAGCTGACTCTATCAGTTGCGCATGCATTTCATGCTGGTGCACAAGGCACAGAAGCAGGCAGCAATGTATTTTATACTGTGTCACTGTATAAGCTGGCCAGGGCAGGGATATGACCCCCTGACCCAAAACAGCTGCAAGGCTCACACAGCCGGACCTCAGAACAGCTGATCTCACACCTCCTGACTGCACACACTGCTGCCTGCTGCAGGTAGCTGCTCAGATCTGGACACCTACTCAGTGTACGCTGGCACAGAGCTGCCTCCTATGGTGCAGCAGCAGCACCTGCAGCCCCTGGTGCACTGCAACAGCATGTCCAGTCAGGAGGGCCCCCTTTCGTCCCAGGACCTGGACACCAAAGCTGACCAGTACCTGTGTGATGATGTCGACCAGCTGATCGATATCAAGTAGGTGGCAAACCTCTTGCGCTGTACACAGCACCCAAACACTAAGTTTGCATTAATGCGCTCTTGATCTTGATGCGCTGACATGATCTCCGGTAAATCAGCGCTGCTGTAATATTTTTTGTATAGCACAAGCAGTGTCATGACGGCCTCGGTTGAGCCTCTGTGCCAGCTTACATTCTGATCAGAGACGCTGACAGTGATGCATGCCAGTATGCTGCCTAGACTATGGACCCAGTCTGACCACTGTCTGGCCTGACTTAGCAAAACAGTCAGAAAACACATCAGAGGACCCTTAGTAGCAGCTAAGACCAAGTGCATTGCAGCCAGAACAGTTTGCAGCATTTGCTCCACTGCAAACGTTATGCTGGGTTGCTTCTGTTTGTTGCATTCATGACAATCACACGTCTGAGTGCTATAACTTGCTGTGCAGGCCAGAATTTGTGGGTAACATGATCCAGCAGTGTAAGTCTGACACAGACTACAGTGATGACTCTGGTAGTGAAGAGGACGAGGAGGAAGAAGATGAGATCAGTACATGCAGTGGGTCCACCATTTCAGCTGGCGGGCAGAGCTGTTCTGTGTCTGACTTGTTCAGCAGCGCCCTTGATGACGCCTACTCTGATGGTACGCACACACTGACACTCACCGTTGTCATGCTGCATGTGCTTAAGTGTTGCTGAAGCTGCTTAAGGCTGTAAACAGTCAGAGTACCATTTTCTAGACTGATGAGAGTGATTCTGACTAAGGGCTGGTTTGTCATCTTTGTTGGACGTCACTGTGAATTGTTCATCCAACTCACTTGGCTCACCTGCAGGCTCACAGCTGGCTTGGGGCGCTGGGGGCCCTATCCGTACCAAGCCTCGCACCAATGGGGCACAGCGATGTGTCAACTCTGGTCTTCCTGGTCAAGCATGCACAGCGTGCGGTGCACAGTCTACTCCAGTCTGGAGAGCAGGTCCCATGGGTCCCAAAACATTGTGCAATGCCTGTGGAGTCCGCTGGATGAAACACAGCAAGCGTAAATGATCAACACTGAGTGCAGCAAAGGCCAATGATGCCGCAATGTCAGCTGATGCACGTAGAAGCAAGACGTGCAACTTGCTTCTGAGTATGGGTTTTGTCTCTGAATGTATTGTGAATAACGTATGGTCCACAATGTCTGCTCAACTGGACGTCCCTGCGAGATCAATAAAGTCGTCATGTATAGTTCGAGAAGATTTTGACTGTTTTGTGCTTTTATGCTGCTCTTGAGCTCTTTTGACGTGATTGTCTGTTCCTGCAGCATACCTTTATGAGAGGTCGAGACGTGTATTCAATTTGTCTGACAAGCACGGCCTGATGATCATTGTAGAATGATCATGTGATAGTATTTGAGTTATGTCAGCAGGTTGAGCAAATTTGATGATCGAGGTCACTACAAACATTGCCAGCTTGTGAAGCTCCGGCTGCAAAATGCCGTCTGTATGCAAAGCACATGTAAAGCAAAACCAACCCACAAAAAAGCCCTTTGGAAAGTTCTGGGTGACACTGTAACTTCTGTGTCAGTCCTCGACCACAAGACATCACAACAGCTGAAGCAACAATGGACCTGCACGTGTGCAGCAGACTTCCTTGAGTAGCTTTCGTTCAATATAGACGGTATGCCGTGCCCTTGATCGCCTTATTGCAATAAGCGAATCTTAGAGGAAAAAAGAGTGTCATTATGCATTCCTGCTGCTGTGAGATGATCTGCTGGAAGCAAAACGAGTATGATTGCGTTTGATGCATGTCATGTCAAGAGAAACAGGCGGCTGACACCCAAACTGATGTGGCTTTGTTCAAAACCATGATGCCAGTGGAACTGTGCAGCTGGTCTTCCTCAAGTACCGTGGATGCTGACAAAGTTTCAAAGCCATGCATGCTACAAATACCAAAGCTCTGCTGCACACACAGCTGTCCACCAGCATCCAATTGCAAGACGAGCTGCGGTTCAGGGAGCACTGTTACAGTAGATGACTGATCCACTGTCTCCCACATGTTATCCTTAAGAAGTTTACTGCATGGGAGCACCCTTCACAGTTGATGTCATGCTTAACAAGGATCACGTCACTATTGCTAGAGCATGTACAGCCTCAGAGCAATACCCTAATAGTCACTTTGTCCAGCAACCTCTACTGCTTCCTGCCAGCAAGATCTCTGCTGCCAAACAGTATGCTGCCACCAGTCTTGGATCTGATCGACTTGAACTTGCTGATCCCATGAGCTTGAGCTTGCCAGGCAGGGTGATCACAAGCAAAATGCACTGCAAGCTATTGATTCTAAATCATCTTAGGGTTTAGGATTGAGGTTGTATAAGATGACAGCTTGGCTGTTGACAAGCTGGTGCTGATCCAGAATGCGTGCTGCCAAAAGAGTGAACAGTACCCTCACATGGCAGAGCGGCGCCAAATCTTCTTAAAGCAAAGCCCGAATCAACCAGACATATCACTCCAGTGTCTCCATCCATCAGCATGGTGTCAAGGCTCACACCTCTGTTGATATAGCCTGGGCTAAGAGCCACCTGCAAACACGCGCCACAATCTGCGCGTTCAAGCTAACATTGTGTCAGTATCATGCATACGAAGCACACTCATCACTCCTTTCACAGCAACAGCCCAGTCACAATGTGTGTTGAAGCCCACCTGCAATCAATCAATCAATCAATCAATCAAAGATTTCACAATCGTTGGGGGCCAGCTTGCCCATTTGACTAATTGCGGTCTTTCATCAGAAAACAAAACAGACAAAATATGACAAACAAACGAAGCATCATCAGAGAGTAGTCAAGAAGTTGTCACGCCAAAGCTTCACGCCAAAGCAAGACAGGTGTAAAGAAGATGTTGCACTGATATTTCGCTCCGGGTAAGTGAAAACCACCCCAGTGTACAGCAGACCAAGGTACAGCAAAGCAGTTGGCCTGCTGAGCCAGCAACTGGTGTGACCATTTGTAAACACTGCTAAGAAACCTGGTTACCAGACGAAAAATGTGCAATCTTGCAAATTGTGATGCTGCATACTACATACTACAACCCAATATCAGTCATAGTTATTGTCTGTTGACTCCCCTGATGAGTCTTAAAGACAAGAAGTGTATTTTGATTGATTGATTGATTGATGAATAGATCCAGGTGACTGGCATGTTTGCCTGCTGTTGATGACAGCTGTACATGCGGCTGGGCAGATGCAGCAGTAAATGGAAACACAGCCACCACCACTCAGCTTCAACTGCAGCTTTAGCATGACTGTACAAATAGCAACAGTGCGTACCACATCAGCTTTGAGAGCAAACAGGTGTGTCGCTGGACGAGCAAGCATCGGTTGCGCTCTGTGGTACACATTGGCGCAATTGCCATCATGTACCAGTCCAGTGACTTGCCCTGACACTTGCCAAAGAAGCCTTGACCAAGACAGCTTTGATGTCCTCTTCTACCCAGACTACTCGTCATCTCGCCTGCAGGCAGTCATACTCACTCACAACTGACTTAACATAGCAGGGGACCGTGTGAGGCATGAAGCCTAGCATCTATGCTTACCGTCTAAACTGAGAGGAGCCATAGGCCAGTTCTTTGAACTGCTTGGACCTTTCTGTCCAGATGTCCACCCAGGGGTCGCCAGCCTGACTGTGGTATAATTCTGATAAGCTGACACCGCTGTGCAACAGCTTGAGGGATTCGTCGGACTCCAATATGCGTGGCAAGTAATTACCCGCAAAGTCTAGGTGCTGTACATGCTGTGAAAGCTTGTTGACCAGAGGTACAAATGCTTTCCACGATGGACACTAATGCGGTGGAACGACAAGTCCAAAGCATAAATTGTGACGTCGGTCGTGGGCTGCTGCAGCCACTGGGCAAGCGCTTCAACGTGATGCAGGCCAAAGTTGTTGTTGGAAAAGTCACAGACCAGATGCCTTGACGCTTCTGGGAAGATTTGACCGCAGTCTGTGTAGAAGTCCGCCAGTTCGAGCAGCGTAGGTCTCAAGGCCTCCCCAGGATCTTGGGTCTGCAGGAGAGGTGGCAAATTTGCATGCGCTTTGCGAAACAGTTGAACAGATACCATATCTGATGAACGGTGGGTGCGAGAAGTGCGTTGTTTTGGAATAGCACGCGAATCGTGCAGGAGGTAGAGCTGAACCATACATCGGAGGAACTTCATGTACTGCGCACGAAGCTCGTTGGAATTCCATGTGTGTAAACATTGTGCAGACTCCTACACATTCTGCGTCAGCAGAACCCAGCTCGTTGAGCGTAATTATGTCGCCATCCAAATTGCGCCATATGGCCATACCTGTGCAGAATGCCAGTCAACATACCTGCAGAGCAGCGCTCATGATCACCGACGTAGAGCCGGGCGCGCAGGATATATCAAAGCGATGATGGTGCACCTCGGATTTCTTCGGCACTATTTACCTTGAGGCCTTTGACGAAACCGATCTTGCCTTCTTTGACCACGTACTGGTTCGGCTTTGCTCATAACCCTCGACATGGAGCACTCCAGCAGCATCAGACCTCCAGGAAACGACACATACATCGATCCTCCGGCAGGTGTCATGAGCCCGAACGGTAAAGCTGCGGTCGCACCTTGTAGCTCCTAACTGGCTGCATACACCTGCAACACCCGCCAAGCATGTGGTGCAGAGAACAACGCGTTGTCGAAGGTCGTGAACCGGAGCGTCGAAGTCGACAATGAGGAGTGGGCAGCTTTGCACAAGCACTCTAAAAATCGTGCAAAGTCTCCTGTGGACCAAAAGCATAAACGCTTTGTGCAGAGGTGTGTGGTCTCATTTGCACACACCACTAAGGTCCCCAGACTCATACACAGGATCCCCATGGTCCAACACAAGGACTCATTCAACAGCATGTACCTGTGCATATCCTGTACAAATGAAGCTCAAAATGGATGACATATGAAAATGACTCACAATCTGTAGGTCTTGGTGGTGGCGAAGGGGGGTGCCAGTCATCAACCCATATGACTCAATTTACAGTTGCTGGTGCTTCTATGTATTGCTGACAGATGCCACATACACAGCATTCATTGTACCTATTGGGGTGGGATTTGACACCTCAGATGTGGCTTGGGATTGGGCAGGCTACTGTGACTTCATTGCAGGTCAGGCTTGTCATGTCAACACACTGTATCACCTAGATACTTTTGCTGCTGCAGCTGCACTAGCCAGACAGGCACACATTTGACCACCATTTTCAGTAAACGACAGCATGTACATGGCTCTATGTGTGCATTGTGAACATCAACAATGCGCATGTTGGCTTACTGTACAGTGAGCCGCTGTGATTGGACAATTTGGAGAAGGGCTGCAGAGCTACCTGAGTGTGTTCATACAGACATCCTTTGTCTTCAAGCAACCTTATCTTTGAACATCCCGTCATGCATAGCTGATGCCTCTGCCTACTGTAGTCAGATCAGGGTGCAACCATGGGAGCTTGCCAGCAAAGGCAGCAGTTTGGTCACGTGGTTTGCCTGCTGTTTGCAGGCTGCACTTTTGCTATTGAGCTCTTTCTGGGCTGGAATGTTGCTTTTGTGGCAACCCATAATCTGCGCAAGCGAGTGGTGCTGAGGCGTCGCAAGATTTTCTGGTTTTATTTCTGGCATGGCAGCTTCATCTTTGACTTCATTTCCACCTGCGTTTTCATTGCCCAGGTGAGAATGTATCAGTCACGCCCTTGTAAGTGCAGCTTTTGCGTCAAGTCCACATGCCCCAGGTGTTACAGTGAACCAAGTGACTATATAGGCAGATGCGCAACAGTTGGACCCCATGTGACAATCCCCACATAGGGGGATTAGTCAATAGTCCAGTCAGTACGAAGCACATGATCATGTGAACAGCTCATACAACAATGATTTCGTTTCATCACGCATCTGAAAGCAGATTGCAATCTCAGACACAGCTTCAGATCTGACGTATGTAGCATTGAATTGGTATATCAGCTTTTGAGGGCTGACGAGGACAGCTTGTAAACTTTCTGTCTTAACTGACAGAAGCACAACATGTCCTCCTGTGATTTGCTGGTTGATTTGCAAGCCAGCACATCGCAGGGGGTCATGTCCCTGAAGGCAGTCCCCAACATGCAGATGGGATGAGTTTGCACAGGACATTGCATAAGATAGTAGCCAGCCACACACAAGTACAGCAGTAGCTTTCAAGGTGAACTAAGCTTTCAGAAGCATTGAGTAGAGTCTTCTGATTTGCAGTGTGTTGGGTATGGCATTGGGTTAGCTGGTCAGCAGGGAGGTACCACCATTCAGATAATTCAAATTGCTCGTGCTCTCAGGTGAAGGTCACCTTTCTTGACTCCACTCCTTGGGTGTGCTGTGCTGTGCTGTGCTGTGCCGTGCTGTGCTGTGATGTGCCCTGCCCTGCCCTGCCCTGCCCTGCCCTGCCCTGCCCTGCCCTGCCCTTGATTTGTCAGCAACTCTGGCCCATGCACAAATCAGTGAGCTTGAGCTCAAAGGCATATGTATGCTCTGCAGGTTGCTGCGGCTGTTGAGTCTGCTGCAGCACATGTTTGTGATGTCTCTATCAGCGCCACAGGTCACCATACCCATCATTCACAAAACTGTTCCTACCTGGCTCTCCTACTTTTGTCAGCTGGGCTACATCATAGCCCTCTTCATCAACTTCATGGCTTGCATCTGGTCAGCTTCTGTTACAGCTTTATATGGCTTGCATTGTTGCTGTCGTCACAAAGCTCATTCCATGCACTTGCTGCAGCCTTTTGCTTGCAGCTTCCGAATCCTTGTGCCAGTCCATCCCTGGTGCTTGCTCTTCACTTGCTGGTGACACACATTGAGTGACTTCTGCTGCTCTTGATGTCAGATACAGTCTGCTTTTGTCAGCTTGGTAGCGTTTGGCTAGGTGAACTCTGCTGTTCCTTGTGTGTATTGTTTCTTGATTGAAGGCTGCTTTAGTCATTTGTGAGAAGCATTGTAAGCCTCATCTGCCTTTCTCAGCTTGACTACTTATTGCAGGTGAGTACTGCTTCTTCTACAGCCCAATACATCACAATATGCATTGAGCTTCTCACTAATCAATGCATAGTCTTTTCTTTTTCTTGATTTTCTATTGCTTCTCTCAACCTTTGGCATACAAAGTGGTGATCAAAATACAACATGATGTGGACTCATGCATGGGTGTGCAGGGTGTTTGTGGCGCAGCGTGAGGGTTACAACAACACCTGGATCAACACCTACACTCCCTTTGTGGATCTCTACGCTGCTGATGACACAGAGTGCACCTCTCAGGAGGTGGGCCTCTGTAGTCAGCTTTCGACACACGTTGCACCACCACCATGTCATGCACCACATGGGACTAGTCAATGTCCTTCTTCCTGTACTTATAGTCCCCTTAGGCCAAGTCGCAACACTGTTTCCAGACATTTACTTCTGTATCATTCATGGTCCAGACAACCTTATTTGCTGACCATGTCGCTTTCTCACTGGCTCACTCACTCGCCCACTCACTCACTTGCTCACTCGCTCACTCACTCACTCTTTACAGGCGCACAGTATTCCTGGTCCATCAGTGTGGTTGGCAGCAGCTTACTGGTCCTTGACCACGGTCTCAACCATTGGCTTTGGGGACATTCTGCCCAGGAGTGATGCAGAGCGCGCCATCATGCTCTTTGCTCAGCTCATGGGAGTGCTCTTCTTCGGCATCCTGTTGGGCTCCATCACCAGCCTACTACAGGCAAGCATTTGACAAGTGCTGTCTGCGCGTGTGTGTGAAGCTGTGTGTGTGCTCTTCGTAATGCAGGTTGCGGCTCGGCCTGTGAGACGGCATGTGTCATGTGATAGATGCACATGCAGGTGCCTGCAGACAGCTGAATATAGATGCTGATGTTATGTCAAAAAACGAGCCATGACCTCAATGCATGCAAAGCCATGTGCACTGCAACGGTATCATAGCAAAGAATTCATGATCTCTTGCAATTCAGAAGCAGGCTCACATATGAGGGCCTCGAGGTTCACAGTGTATAGTTGAAGTTTTGGGTTCAGGGTTCACACATGTGATGAAATTGATTGTGTGTACTGCAGAGAGTCAGCAAAAAGCTGCAGGAAGCTGAGATATTCAGGATTTAGGGTTTATGTTTAGAGTCTTAGGGTTTGCACATGTGATGAAATGCATTGTGTATGCTGCAGAGAGCCAGCAAGGAGCTGCAGGAGGCTGAGATGTTCAGAGACAAGATGTCCAGCGTGCAAACATGGATGGCTCGCCTGAAGCTGCCCCGGGACCTGCGCACAAAGATCAGGGCCTACTATGCTGAGGTTAGCATCAGATAACAACAACAACAACAACAACAACAACAACAACAACAACAACAACAACAACAACAATAGTAATAGTAATAGTAATAGTAACAATAACAAGCATCAAATCATCATCATTATCAGAGTCGCAGCCTATGTAATGCTCCATACATAAATTGATACGTAGTGTGTTACAGTCTTGGGAAACAATATAATGATTGTGACAGTTATGATTATGCTGAGGTGTGCTCAGCTCCTCACTTGACTGTTGCTCTTCTGTTATGGATCAAGGGCCATGCAATGGCATGACTCAGGCCATCTGTTTGTGAGCCTGTCAGTTGCAGTTGTCTGCTTTGCAATGGCCCAGCCTTGCTGTGGACCTTCCAGATGACAATGGACAAGAAAAGGTAAAAGAAAAAGAAATAAGGGGGAAAAGAAACACGAAAAGGAAAAGATACAAGATAAAGGATAAAGGATAAAGGAAAAGAAAAAGAAAAAGAAAAGGGAAAAGAAAACAACAAGAGAAAAAGGGGGGGGAGAAAAGGAAGAAAAAAGAAAGAAAGAAAAGTGGACAAGTCACATGTTTGTTGGGGTGATGCAGGTGTGGGTCCATGAGACACAGGCAGCAGACGATGTAGGATTGTTTGATGACTTGCCCCAACATCTGCGAGCACAGGTGGCTTGGCGCCAAAACAAAGACCTCATGGGTGGTATACACACCTTCAGGGTGAGTCATCCATTGCCATTTTCCCTGGATGTGCCTGTCCACCTTGCACTTTCAGTCATCATCACTCAAGCAGACTGCCACAGAAGTTCAGCTTGTTGTTGAATCAGTAGATACTGGACAAAGTGTTAGTGAATCTAGATCCCCCCAGCCATTGATGTATGATTTTAGAGTGAAGCATGTATATCCTATTACCTTTCGTAGCTCTTGCAGCTGAAGTGACGATGATCAAGGTCTCTCCATTGGTGGAATGTCATGCAGCAGACGCTGTATTTCCATGTCAATACAACTCGCTTTGAGTCTCTCATCCGTGCTGCTTGAATTGCTCATGTGCCATGGTAAAACACTAATTGGTAAAATCCGGCAGAGCCACACATTTGTATATCTGTATTTGTATATTTGTGATATCTTGCCTAGCCTGTGATGCCATCCTTCATGTGATGTCACATGTGCAGGACTTGGACGAAGAAGTGCAGTTTCTGATAGCAGCACGTGGCACACCCCTTCAAGTGGCACCAGGTCATGAGCTGTGTGCCCAAGGAGATGCAGCTGACTGTGTCTGGCTGTTGCATGAGGGTATGGATGCCTTATTGCTGTGTTGCACATGCTGACTGTGTCTGGCTGTTGCATGAGGGTATGGGTGCTTTTTGCTCCTGTGTCACATATGCATATGCAGCTGACTGTGTGATGAGTTTTATGTCAGAACTGGTGATGGCCTGCCTGGCCCCAGGTCACATGTGAAGATCTCTGACTCATCCTGATTACTCAGACTAATCTGTGTAGGTGAGTTGGTAGCTACGTATCATTACAAGGAAGCTGAGACAGAGAAGTCACCAGCCATTGTGGGCGCTACTGCATTGCTAGCTGGCTCAGAACCAGACTTTAGAGTCCGGCAATGTGGCTACAGGTCTGTGCTCATGTGCTTCTGTGTCTTTTCTGCCGACTCTGTTGACGTCTGCATGCCTGCTCTATGAAGCCCGTGTACATGTGGAGAACGTCTGCGCAGCATCTATTACTGTATAATGGTCATGTTACACTGATGGTACGGCGTACAACTGTGAGATACATCTGCATGCAAGCGCAAGGAAACTTGTGGGTCTCAATCAATAGCACTGAATGTGATAGACTCTGATCTGTTGAGACTGAAATAGCAATTGTTTAGGAGTGTTCTCACCACATCCTTTGGCATGCCGGGCCCCAGCCTCCATCCTAGGCTCCCCCCTGCATGTTTTGGCAAACCAGCATGCAATTTCTGCTTCTTCTGCCGTGATCCCAACAGATTGCAGTCATCGTGAGGCACTTGCATCAACCATGGGAGGCATATACATTATGACAGGGTTTTGTATCTTTATGCAGCTGCCTGCTGCACCAACATCACAGCCAGCATGCGTTTTTGAATGCCCCAAAGATGCTTCTTTACATCTTGCCCATCAGAGTCTGTCATGCTGCATGTTCAAGATCGCCTGCATGTACAAAGCTGGCACAACCATTGTTCATCATTGTGAGGCAAGCACAGTCATGCATCGCTGGCATAGTCTTTCTCCATTTGGTGCATGAATGTGCCTTAATGATGAATCCAACAAGCATCATCATCACACCTCACCTTCAGGCTTCCCTTGCCGAACTAGCTGCCAAAAGCATACTCTGTTCTGTCTTTTCTCCGCTGAAGGCTCTGATGCAATGCAGGGCGTTGACAACGTGTGTTCTGTGGGAGATCAGCATGCAGAATTTGCAACCCATCATTCACTGGCGCAAGGAGGTTGCAGACATCTTGGTATGCCTGTGCATGCCACTGCATGCAGACCTGAATGTGACTTGATCTATTCACCTCAGCCACACATGTCCATGACGTTGCAGACACTTTGGTATGCCTTTGCATGCCACTGCATGCCAACTAACCTGAGCATGACTCGATCAAGTGACCTCAGCTATACCTGTTCATGAGCTTTCTTACATGGACTATGTAGCTCTGAAATGTGCTGATACAGCACAGGTGTATGCTTGGTGTTTGCTGGTTGGCATGTTTCTGTGCTGCAGCCGTTGCAAATCCCTAACTCCATCCCTGACCTTGCCCCCCGCCCCTTCCCTACCCCTCTTCCCCCCCTCCCAACAGCACCACCTAGAGTTGACTGGTCATGCTTGCCTGCAGGAGAAGAGGGCACGCGAGGAGATGCTGCAGAAGCAAAGCATACGAGAGCAGATATGGAAAAAAGAAAGTCCTAACAAGGTGCCAATCTATGCATTTGGTGTTGTCTGCCTGGCTTGTATGTTGCACGTATAGCAATAGTCTGTAATTTTGCATGTATCATGGTTCCTGGCCACAAGCAGAGCTCAGCATGGCACAGCATGTCATAGCGTAGCACAGCATGGCACAGCATGACACAGGACGGCACAGCATGACACAGCATGGCACAGCATGACACAGCATGACACCGCGTGGCCTAACGTGGCACATGCAGGCACGGCACTACAAAGCATGTCGCCGTGAACTATAATGCAGCACAGGCAACCGTCAGCATGAGAGATCATCATCTTTTCTGCTGCTCTTTCAGCTTGCTGTGCTGTCAGCTTGCTGTGCTGTCAGCTTGCTGTGCTGTCAGCTTGCTGTGCTGTCAGCTTGCTGTGCTGTCAGCTTACTGTGCTGCCGTATGACTCAGCAGCAGCACATCAAAGAGAGCTCAGCATAGCAGATGTACACCTGAAGTCGCACACCAACACCTCATGCAGAAGTGTGATGATTCTTCAGGACGATGATGGTGAAGATCATCAAGCTGATGATGATGATGATCACAGCGGTGAAGATGAAGATGGGATTGACTCAGCAAACAGCAATGTCCAATACCCTTCTCCTAGGAAGAGCAGCTCGCCTGTACAGCACCATGGGGCCTCCCCACATGGGTTTGGGGCATCCCCAGACGGGCCCAGGGCAGCCTCAGATTCTGATGAATCTGGCCCCGTGGATTCTGCACCAGCAAAGCAGTTGGTTACTCCTGCGACAAAGACTGGTGCAGCCAAACCGACTGTTCCAATTCCAGGTGTTCTTTCCTCTCTCTTGTTATGCGACTTTTTGGCCTCTCCTGGTCCTTTTCCTTTCCTTCAACATGATGGCTTGTTGAAGCAAGACCAGTTAGGAGCCCTGCCGTGCAGCAGAAAGGTTTAGGGTTTAGGTTTTAGTTTGAGGAAGTCAGAGTGTGTTCTGTCACAGCTGCCAGCTGCCCAATAGCAGGAAAAAAAATCAAACCATCTAAACAACAAGATGGTTGCTTGTGAGATACAGCTTGTGTGAAGTACAGAAAAGTTTGCTTTCATGTCTGCCTTCATGTTGTCAAGCAGCTTGCATTGTTGAAAACTGCTTTGACCGGCTTGGGGGAGTTGCTAGCGACACCTGTTGTCACTTAGCAAGTGTGACGACAGCTTACCTACAGCCTGATTTCCAGTGGCTATGATTTGATTATGTAGAAAATAAAATGCAGAATGACAATATGCCATTTGGATAATGCAGGAGATAAGCGCAGCAAGAAGCCAGGAGGCGCTGCAAACCTGGAAGCTGGCGAGCAGCTGCTGAGCAGCGTCTTGATCAATATGGAAGAGGAAGCTCACGTGGTCATTGCAATTCCTCAAGATGACTCATTGGATGCAAATGATCACATGCAACAGGGTTCTAAGCAGTCAACCAATCAGCCCACTCAATCAGATGCTAATCAGGGTAGTGATCATGCTGACTCACTCAGGCCGGGGGCTCAACCCCCACCTGATGCAGATGGGGTGTTGCAAGCTGAAGAAGAAGATGATTCTCAAGTGCCGTCTGACCATGTGTCAGTGCTCCACAAGGGGGGTGTACATCAACAGGGAAGGAAGACTGTGTTCATCACTGTATCGCCCCAGGGAAGCATCAAGCTAACCAGCAGCAACTCTCAGTTGACTATGAGGCCTGAGTTCAGCAATAAAGGAGAGTGAGCGCAAGCATCAGGATAACCAGCAGCAATTTGCAGTTGACTATGAGGTCAGAGTTCAGCAGTCAAGGAAAGTGAGTGCAATTCTCAGTTGACTGTGAGGCCTGACTTCAGCAATAAAGGGGAGTGAATGCGAGCATTGCAAGCTGGCAGGCAGAGAGATGAGCATTACCAGCCAGCATTCCATCAGACTGTGGGGTTGCAGCGAACATAAATCAAGGGTGTGCATCAGTTTTGTAGTCAGCTCGTTGTATGATATGATATTTTGAAAGAACTTTGCAGTAAAACGGAGTGAGTATATCTGTCAGCAAGTTTGGCTGTCATCTGTCTTGTCATGATTGAAGGCAGTGGACTGGCAAATTGGCAAAAATAAAGATGAAAGCGGGGCATAATTGACATTGCTGTAGCAACGTGTTCTGTGTTGAGTTCCCACATTAACATAAGCTTTTAGTTTTGCAAACAGGCAATGCAGGTACAGACATGCATCTGGCATGGATGTATCTGCAATTTCTTGGTTTGCACTCAAGACCCCCTCAATCCTTGATGTATATGTGTTGTGATGTGATGTGTTTTGCTTCGCTCGAACCATGCCAGGATTATGTGACTATTCAGGAATGGCATCTGTCCACACTCACCGTTCCTGTTGCTGTTTCCAGTACTGGAAACACTAGTGAGAAGGGGTTCAGCTTGCTGTATGCTGCTTTTTCCCATAGATGTGCTCTGATGTTAGTATCAGGCAGAGACTCTTGTGATCTATCTTTGGCATGCATTACTTGACGAAACAGCATACGCTGCAAGCACAATTAGCCCTGCTTATGAAAAATTACTATTTGTTGCTGAAGGGTATCTGCAACATGATTAGGGCAATGGAAGTTACGGCGGTAATCGAAAATTACAGAGCTCAACAATAATCAGTCTAACCTGTCGTCGTCAGGTCAAACCATCACTTGTCCGCTGTCTGCTTGTGCAACAATGGAGACGACTTCGAACGAATACCTGCATCGTCTGCGTGATTGCATGCCTGTGTTGCTCTGCACATATTGGACACTGGCAGCCGGAGCAGCGGCGTTTGCCTTGCTTCCTGTAGATTTGGCTCCAGGTGTCAGGTGCTGCAGTGCTTGCGTGCCTAATCACCTTGTTCTGCACAAACCAAAAAAACAGTCAAATAGAACAGCCGGTGCGGTGCAGAAATGCAGTACAGCTCTCAGCAGCGAGGGGCAAGTTATGTGACAACAGCCCTCGAGCTCAGCTGGGCTGCCTCACCAACATCACGGTCCCACAGCAGTGGTTTCTACATTTCTACGTTGCCGGATCAGCCTGCAACACCTGCTTGCTTTATTTTGTGCTGACCAGCTGGCTGCCTGGCGATACATCCTCGCCACAAAGGCAGGTATGCACCATTATGCAGTTGGTTGCTAGATTTCTGCTGCACTCTGGCTCAGACATGGTGACGTCCAAGAGACTAAGCACTCACTAAAGCCAATTGAATCCAGGCAATCAGCCTTGCAAGCCTTGTGCTGCTCGAAGTACATCTTGTCAGACGTATGATGGAGACGGCTTTCATCATGAAATATCCAGTCGATGCCAAGATGCATCTTATAGCTTATGTCTTTGGTCTAAGGTGATTTGCAAGGCTAGCTCATGCCGTAATTTTGCAGTGCGCTGGGATGAGATGCTGCTGATTTGGCAGAATCTGGGTTGCTACACACTGTCAAGCTATGCTGAACTGGGTTGGGCCTGCCTGCAGCTACTATGTGGTGCTGCCGCTTTCTTGCCTACCGATGGCCAGCTTTGCTGACTGGAAATATACATCAGACAGACAACCTGGGTCCATCAGCATATGGGCAATGCTCGGCTTAGTTGCATCAAAACAATGGCATCAATTGGTCAGCTCCTCTGACACCATGTCCAAGCTATGCTGCAGCATAACATCCCTGTAGCTGAAGCCTATATGTGCATATGCAGGGGGTGTGTATGTTTCTGATGGGCAATGCATTACAAGGCTGGTCACATTGCATACTGGCGAATTTGCGCCGTGACAATTCCCAAAATTTGATCAAGGAAAGGGACTTCTATCAAATACCCCACGGTATGCTATGGCAACTAGTATACGACATGTAGAGATCATTCAGCCTGTCAGCAGCAAAACAGCCCATATTCAATGTCTTACAAACATCTACAGCTTACTATGCTTGCTAGCAAATAGCAGACTGCTTCCATCAAGGCCAAAAAAGAGTTTTGGTCATGTCTGACCTTTGATCAAGCATGCAGGCAGATTACACTGCAACATTCAAGAGTACTGAACCATCTACAACTTTCAGGAGGTCCCTTCCGCTGGGTTTCATGTCCCCACTACCTGGGCGAGATTGTAATCTATGCTGGCTTGGCGTTGCTGGCTGGACAAGAACTGCCTTTGACACTCCTAATTCTGTGCTGGGTGGTAAGCTCTGAACCTGCCAAGCAGCACCTTGCCTTGCATTGCAGCCTGTGCATGTAAACCAACCCAGAGAACGCCAGCTGACCATACCCAGCCTGTGCATTCTCACCATGCCCAGCCTGTGTATTCTTTGTAGCTTGTCAACAACTGCCATGCAAGATCCACTGTGAAGGCATGTCAGGTCAGCCATGCTGACCACGCTCATGAGTTGCAGGTGGCCAACCTGTTACTGGCAGCTCAGCCAACACATCAGTGGTATCAGCAGCGATTTCCAGACTACCCCAAGAACAGGACTGCACTCATCCCCTATCTCTACTGATATACAATGGGCTGTGTTCCTGCATGGTCAAGTGTATTGTTGGAAAGCATGTGAGAAGCAATCAGCATCTTCTGTGTGAACTTTGAACTTCTAAAGGTCGTCGGTAAATGCATGATTTGTGTTCCAGCAGACAACTGTATACACGAGACATTCAATGCTTGGTGAGCACAGTAGCAGAGATCATGGCATGTATCGCCTATGCAAGTTGTAATCTCACCCGTAGACAAGAACTGCATGGGAAGAAAACCTGATACTGTTTGCAGAAGACAACTTCTGATGACTACCTTGATCCCCAACAAGGCACAAAATGTGATGCACAATGCACAAGAATCCATGTTCCACAATATGTTGAGCAACGCATGCTCTGAGACATGCAGCCTTGGCTGCTTGCTGTGGTCTTGGTCTCAACACAAGACCTTTTGGGTGAATACACAGAAAATTAGAATGTGTTATACCTCACAGTATTGCAAATGCATATCCTGGCTGAGGCAGAATTCAGGTGGTCTCACCTGTTCACATAGGAAGCTCCCATGCAGGCTTGCAGCGATCTTGATTGATAAAGCCTGCCTGATGTTCAGGCCTAGGTGTGAGCGCTTCTCTGTCAGCAATCTTGGCCGCATTCCTCCTGCATTGCACGGCAGCACCTTGAATACCATATTTTGTGCAAGCAATGTCCCAATTGCTTGTGTACTGATGTCAATGTTTGCGACATGCAAGATAGCGAGTAAGGTGTAAGCCAGCAAGAAAAAGCAAAGTTTACCACATGTGTACATGGACTGCTGCAAAGGACCGACTAAAGGTGATAGATGTTACCGCAGCGCAGCGTCAAGCTTTTCCTTTGCCAGGAGAGATTCAGCAAAAGTGAGCTTGAAGTCCTTCTGTTGGTGAGACATCTCAGAAAAGGTATTCTCGCCTACACAGCAGGCTCATATTGCATGTGCAGCAGTTAGTGCGTGCAAGCATCAAGTAACAAAATGACAAGGAAACAGGTTGCATTTGAGCAAGCAGGGGCTTTAGAGATTGCAGGAGATGGGTACCAACATGTCAGCACATTACAAACGGAAGGGCCCACAAAGTTGGCTTGGGTGTCTGCAATAGCCCTTGCCTTGTTGTTCCTACCTAGAGACTTGAGCAGCGCTTGATGTTTGTCCAAAGCTTTCACTAGCTCATCTCTTGCAAATGTCTGGTACCGCATCATGTACTCTTCAGTGGTGCTCCTGAAGCCAGGTTCTGTTTCCAAGAAGGCCTGGCACCAAAGCAGTGACACTGAGACACAGGTATATGCAGCAATGGCAGTGTACCAGCAGCACTTGGCACCTGATGAGCAGACTGCCTGATGTAGTTGACACCCTCCAGAGCTTCTTCCTGCAAGTAAACCTCCCGTTCAGCTCCCGATGACCAACTTCAGGACCTCAGAACGAGCAGCTGCCGGTGGCGGTCGTACCAAGGCCAGCTGAACGTTCTTCAGCTCGCTTGTTGCATTGGAGCCCCCTGTGGTGGTAGCGAAGCTGAGGCAACGAAGGGCCAAAGCACAATTATGAACCGAGGCTGACCTAACACGCAGCATCTCAGCAGAAAGTTGCTATGCAGGCAGTTAAGTAGCCGCTCGGGCTGCCGAGACTGACACAAGGATGCAACTACACTGGATTGGTTCGCAGACGCGACTAACCAAAACTAAATTAGGGGCAATGATGTGAGTAGAGACATGTGAAGTCATGCTTTGCCACATGTATGCTGCGCCAGGGTTGAATATGAAACGTCGTCGGGATACATGCATGGCACTCTGAGTAGACATCTTTAGCGGACGACACTGACTTCACGAGACCCCTGCACATCCTGGGTCCACCTTCTGCACCTCCTTCCGTCTCTTCCTGTAGCAGTCCTTGCAACACTTGTATTCGGAATACAGTATGCTTGCTGTGGCCACGCTGGGCTCTGCGCGTTAGACGTTCCCTCTTTCTAGCGATGTGCGTGAGAGCACCAGCGAAACAAGCTAAGAGCTGCGCTTGTGATCAACCTCGATGCCGGACTCTGGCGAGACACAGCTGTCGTGTTTATCCTTGATTGATCTGAGCCAGGTATGATGTTGTGCATGCTGTGAATGGGGCAGCCCTTGTTGGAGTGAAGCATGATGCGGTATCTGATAGGTCCTTTCACAACTGCACTCCGCGAAGGCTCTAGCTGTAGTTGCTCGCACGAGCAAGCTGTGGAAAGCAGCATCAGATCTAGCCTTCAGGTGGATGACCCCATGTCATACCTGTAGCAAGGTATCGTGGCGCAACTGCTGAACTTGTGACAATAACATCACCATGTATGCAGGGACCTATGCATCAGCACAGGGAGAAAGGTAGCCCACAAGCCTGTGTGCGATGTCACTGCTGCTGGGTGTACTGCTTCTGGGTCAAATTCATCTCAGCTGCTGCACGCGTAACAACAGCTGCCTTCAGTAAACTGGCGTAGGCTCTACTTTCAGCAGAGCCATGCACTGAGCTTCAATGGCATCAATGATTATGTTGCATTACCGGTGGGGCTTTTGAATCTGCCAACGTATAACTACAGTGGTAGCGCTGCATATGATTATCTTGGCTTGACCATTGATCTGATGGTGTCTGCTCACCAAGTGCCTGCAAGTCCACCCCAAGTGCCTTCAGCATCTGCCAGAACATCTATTTTGCCGCCTGCTGGAGGGATGCTTTTTGGCTGCCAAGACAGAGAGAGCAGGCGAGCAGCACGCTTACACGCTTTGCCCTTGCTGTACGTGGGTACAGATGGTTACTTGCATTCTGCCATTGGCCCAATGAGAAGCAGTCAAATGCTTGCTGATGATCAATGGCACAGAGTGACCCTCACAATAATGTTCACAGATGCAGTAAACAGAGTAGGCAAAGCATGTATGTATGTTGATGGTGTTTTGGATGAAGTTATATATGGTTGGGACTTCTCAAATTTGCCTAGCTATTCAGTCCTGGGATCTGGGATTACCGAAGGCTGCTCACATGGTGCCAGCACGCCTGTCTACAACTGTCACAGCTTTCATGGCCTGATTGATGAGCTCAGGCTTTGGGCAAGGTCTTTGCAACCTTATGAGGTAAGCACAACATCTGTCTGTCTCATAGCAGCTGCTGTGGGCATCTTGCATGTTGTCTTGAACAGCTTCATATGTTGTTGCCTTGACACCATATGGCTATCACTGGAACCAGACTGAGCTAATGAGCGCATGAACAGAATTGCAATCACCAACTTTAGTTCGAAGTCGCTACAGAGGCAGAATGGCGTTTGCATTCATGAGTCCTTTCAACCTGAATCATGACAAACACAACATGCGGCTTTCTTGCTGTGCAGGTGCAACAGCTTGCCTGGCAGCGTGTAGCTTCTGCACATGACATGCCATATGCAATTCGTATGATTGGCAGCTGGTCACTGACTGAGGGCAAGGGCGGCATCATGCATAATCATATCACAGCGCAGAGTACAGCAGACTGTCGACGTCGTAAGCCTGGGGTTTCGACATGTGCAGATGGGCAGCTTGGTGCTGTATCCATTCCCAGTGCACATCACACATACAGTTCTGTGTCCAATCTGGTTGACTGCATTCCTGAACAAGCTCGCAGCAGCACTGGCCCTGTGTGGGTTCACAGTGATGCCCCTGTAGAGGGTGAATTGATCATGGACTTCTGTGACAGCACTGCTTACAGACTTCACTAAATGCATTCACACCCTGGGCAGTTAAGCATTTTGCACATTCAGCGTCTGTGTTTTGTGTAATGTGCAGCCAATCAAATCAGCGGTATGTATGCAGTTCCTCAATTAGCTGCGTAGGAGTGCACATTCAAGTTGTCTTCGTACACGTGCTTGTGAGGAAGTACAGCTGCAACTAGCTTACTATAGCAATAGACGTTTTTTTCACGAGTGCATGCTTTTGCCATACACGTCTGGCTTTGCATGATTCTGAATGGCATTTGCGATTGTGTGCATAATGCTTCACTTTTATGCCTTTGAAGCACAGGCGGCATGCGTCACTTTGGCGTCACTGCAAGGAATCTAAAGCACGGACAACGAACATACAGCTGGGTGACTAGCTGAGCACAGGCATCCTTAAGCAAATTGCGACAAGCAGTGTCACCATCATCGTGTCGGACCTGCGTCTTGAGCAGTCAACATGCGATAGCACGGTATTACTTAAGCGCTCGATCATAATTGGGAAGCTTATCTGTGTTGTTTGCTTGCACTCTTGAGGTGATAGGTCAACATCGCACCGCGTGTGCTGGGCGCTTGTTCGTTACTTAATAGTGGGTCTCCTTGCAGAGCCTCATGCGAGGAGACCACGAGTATCCCTATGAGCCTCTAGCCGCAGCAGACACACCCTTTGCAGATCACGCCCCGAACTTCAATGGCGTCTACGGGTCGTCAGGCAGCTCACCGACGGATGACAGACAGTCACAATGGGGCGACGGAGGGGCTGATAGGTCGCCTCGCGCCGAATCTCCTCTGCCACCCAGCGCTTCAGGCCATAGTCCTCACCAGAAGCCTTTGCCTGAGCGCAGCTTGCTGAAACCCGGGTTAAGAAAATCTGTTATTAGAGGCCATCTGCATCAAAGGGAAAGTCGAGCAAGGTACGCCAACGTTCGCATGTTGCTTGCCTTGTGACAAGCAGCAAGCTGACTCTGTAGGCGTCACTCTGCCGCATTCATTCTTGCAGGAAAACAACCTGGATCATCATCAATGAATCAGGTGTCAAGTCCATCTTTTACGCTGATAAGCGCACCATCATATCGGTAAGGCACTTGATCTGAGCATTTTTTGGCCTATTGCCACCAGATTCTCTTCCACATGCTGCCAAGACTACACTTGGGGGTGCATGCCTTGCCATCATGCTTTTCTGCTTTGCCGCAGAAGTTCAAGCTTGGCATTCCAATACGTGACATGCGGTTGCTGGACCCAAACCTCCTCACATCAGAAACCGGAAAGATTCTGGTCCGAGACAATGCCATTGTTTTTGCAATGGAGCACATCAGGTTGATCATCTCAGCCACCACAGTCATCATCCCAAGGGATGGCTTTGAGCAAAACCTGCTCAACTCTCGTTTCAACGCATTGTTGGAGGAGAGCATCATTGAGGCATCGCATGAAAAGCAGCATCGAGAATCCCGCCTTCAGCATCTGCGGGAGATTGCTGAGTCAGATATCGATGATGACACGTCCTCTGGTGAGTCAAGCTGCACGCTACTCACACATCCTTTCTCTTCACCTTGTTAGTCATTATGTGACTTTGAACATGCTGCACACATATGCATCTTCTTGTGCTCACCACATGTGCTCACTACACAGAAAGAGTCATTAATGAGTTTTAGCTTGTGCTTTTTCTTACAAAGCCAGACTGCCACTTTTGAGCATCAACACTGGCACATCCTGCTGCTTTTGCTCATGCATATCAGCACACAGCGCCATTCACACTGTTGTCAGGCAGCATTGTCGACTGTGAAATGTGTTCATTCTGGTCTCGTTGCCCAACACATGTTTGTTAGCATCAACTTGTTTAATGACATCTTGCACAAAATTCCTTTATTCAGATTCAGTACTTTCCAGTCTGGGGCGTTGGATGTGTCACGTGCAACGTGATGCAAATGTGGCACACAATGCTTCACTTCTGAATATAAAGTCGCTCATCTCAGCCCTGTCATGCCTACACGGCCTCATAGGCAGCCGCATGGCAGTTGTGAGTGCATGTGTTGTCCCCTCAGCTACAAGTGGTCATGACTGCTTTATTGCAAGTCTGAAAACACCCGCATCATGCCATCCTATTCACCACACAGCACAACACATTGCTGACTGCCTAATCCATTGCTGACCATCGCTGACTGCCTAATCCATTGCTGACTACCTAATCCATTGCTGACTGCTTTGCCCATTGCTGACTGCCTAACCCATTGCTGACTGCTCAACCCATTGCTGACAATTGCTAACTCCCTAACCCCTTGCTGACTGTGCATGCAGACGCATGGCAGCACCAAGTGCCGCCGCTACCTTTTGAGCTACAAGTGCTGGAAGTGGTGCTGGGAGATGTAGTGGCCTTAGCATCCCAACTGGCAAGAGACCTGGAAGCAGTCGTGCATCCAGCCCTCGACTCCCTCATGAAGTCGGTGAGTAGTCATACCTGTGCTGCTGTCTTGGCAACACAGCATGCTTTGTTGTTTCCTGCCACATGGGCTGCTGCTGTTTGTGTTGTGTGATCTCTGTGTTACTGTCAGGCTGTTACTGTCAGGCTTTTACTGTCAGGCTGTTACTGTCAGGCTGTTACTGTCAGGCTGTCCTGTCAGGCTGTTACTGTCAGGCTGTTGCAGTCAGGCTGTTGCTGTCAGGCTGTTGCTGTCAGACTGTACGGGCTGCATGGGGTGTCACTGTCTGCATTGCCTGCATTCTTTCCTTGCCTCTTCACCACAAAGGTTGAAGTAGTTGCTGCTTGGGGTCTTTGCTGCATTCTGCAGGCCTTTCATTACAGACCCTGCTTGTCCTCACAGTGGTATGCAAGCTCAACTGTTGTCACTGTCACTCCTCCAATTGTGGCTGCTGTTACCGCCAGTGTCCCAGATGTGGATCCTGCTGTGCACGCTATGCGGTGTTTCAAACGCGCACCGTACAAGACTTGTCCTGCACATACCTAGCTCATCATGAGCTGGAAAGCGTTGTTATTGTTATACTACTATTATTATTTATTATTATTTATTATTACTACTACTATTATCATCATTGTTATTATTATTATTGTTGTTGTTGTACATCTGGTGTGCAGACCTCCACAGCAAATCTAGAGCGGGTGCGCAAGATGAAGACGCGGCATCAGCGGCTTCAGACGCGCGTGACAACCGTGCGCGAGGAGCTGCAAAGCTTTCTTGAGGATGACGATGACATGATGAAGATGTGCCTCACCCACAAAATGGAGCAGGGGCAGAATCAAGAGCTTGTGCGTGCACAAGGTTAGCCGCCACATAATCACCTACACAGCAATGTATAGTCGCGATAGCGCTTACAGATGTGCTAGCGGATTTTGCCCCTGATTTACCAGGTACCTACTTGGTGGGTCTAGTCCCTTTTCTGTGCACCAGCATCTATCAAAATAAGGCACAGATTTGCATCCCATGGGCTGTGCGCTGACAGGGCAAGTGCCACAGATGCCAAAAGCGTTGTACTACCAGCTTTCACATGCACAAGGCACTCTGCAGCACCTGTACATACTGATGGATGTTGCCAAAACAGGCTCTGTTGTAGTGATGCTTGCTAGCCGTCACAACAGGGCACCGCTTGGCACCTTAGCTATTGCGATAGCAGTCAGATACTGTGAGCGTGCTGCATGCATGGACACAACTATCTGCCGATATTTCATGCCAAACTCAAGAGACCTCAAGTCATGCCTACAGACCAATGAAGGATGACCTGTTTGGAGTTCTGGCATGTTATGGTTAGAACATTGCCAAATTTCCAGCAGATTTGCCAGGCATAGGGGCGTCATTGTATGTTGGGGGCAAGCCCTGCAGCTTGGACACAATTAAATGTGTCAAAATGTTGCACACCATGCGCCGCAAACATGACATTTGGCTTGCTCTTGTCTGCGTGCATGGCCTGACTATGTCCCAACACAGTGTGAACTTGGAATGAACATCTCTTGCTGCTAGCACTGCACCACAAGCCATGACGACATCGCCCAGTGAAGGTTCTGTGTACAGGCTCTGGACTGCTGCCTTAGGAGGCTCCCTTTTTGATCGCTGAACAGCATAAAGTTTGTGTCCTTTCAAAAAATACAAATTAAACAAAAAATACATTTTGAAAAAATTAATTAGAACAACAAAAGAAAACAAACAAAAAACAATTTGTTTTGTTCTGTGTACAGGTGGTTCCCTTCCCGTGAATGTGCCCCATTCACAAAGCATGAGGCGTGCTTCCTCATTCAACTACAACACCCCCCGCTATCACGGCCCCAGCAGTCCCAAGATAGACCTGCTCCCAGCAGATTCCAGAGCCTCAGATTCCCAAGATATGCAAGGTGAGTGTTCCTGGCCTGCTTTGTAACCTGTACACTGTTGTCAAAATATGCAAGTTGAGTGTTCCTTGCCCGCTTTGTGAACTGTACACTGTTGTCAAAATATGCAAGTTGAGTATTCCTGGCCTGCTTTGTGAACTGTACACTATTGTCAAGATATGCAAGGTGACTGTTCCTGACCTGCTGTGTAGACTGTACACTGTTGTCAAGATGGTCATATGCTGGAAGAAGCCTGTGTAGGCAGAAGAGAACGTTTGTGTCACACAGATTGTTTGCATTGCCAAGCAAATGTCAGCAGACATGACATGGCGTGGAATGCATGTCTGCATATCTGTATCTTCGCCTGTGAACTCTTGTAACCTGAGCTTGAGGGTATCACATCCTTGAGACTGCATTTGGGTGTTTCCATCTCAGGATCAGCATCAGCATCCTGTTCACCTGATGTGTATGTATGTGTACATTCATAGCACAGCCGCTTTTCATATACAAGTTGTGCTGCGTGACAGCAACTGTTGGACAGTAATGGCAAATGCAGTGGAGTTCCTCTAGCCAGCACACATATGTGCTGGAAACCAAAACTGGTTTTGACACCTGCTCACAAGTCATCTGCCCTCAGCCCAAAGGACAGCCAATCCTTCCTTTTTCAAAACCCATTGAAACCAGTCACTTGTTCAATCTCAACAGGCTGGTTGACTCAGCAGCAGCAGCTGCTGTCACATCTTGCACTGGCAATAAGCATACTATGGCTATTGTCACTCTACTACATGGTAAGTGTTGCTGACCCTGGTTGATCTGCATGCTGGTGTGTGCTTGTAGGTCAAATGGTGGAGTCTGATGGCAGCGAGGAGGCTGCAGAAGCTGTTGAGAACCTGCTGGAGTCGTACTTCATGCAGATTGACGGCACCTACGACCGCCTCGTCTCCATATGTAATTTCCCACACCTTCTCTTGGCTGCCTTCTTGCATGACTTTCATTGCAAGTTGATGACGTCAACGCCATAGCCAACCAACAGCACTTTGATGAATGTTGTGGTGATTTAGCGACCAAATCATCTCCTTCCATAATTAATCACTGCTCCTGGTCTTGGTTGCCTTTGTATATGTCCTTCATTTGTGACTGCTTCATCCCCATATGTCATCTCTGCTCCATGCTCTGGCTGCTTTAGGGTATGTCGCTCACTGCAAATTGACAGATTTGACCTCTGCACTATTCCACACCTGTTTCATGTGTTAAACACTGCATGCCCTAGCCAAGCAACAGCACTTTGATGCTGTTTGATGTGTTAGAGACTGCATGCCCTAGCCAACCAATAGCACTGTGATGCTAGTTCACACCTGCTTCATGTGTTAGGAACTGCATGCCCTAGCCAACCAACAGCACTTTGATGAATGCAGCGGAGTACATCCAAGACACAGAGGAGTACATCAACATAGAGCTGGACAGCAGCCGTAACCGGCTCATAAGGCTAGAACTGGTCATCAACACTGCCACCTTCAGCATTGCCATGTACAGCCTTGTTGCAGGTGAGCACTCCTGGCCTGACTCCCTGATTTGTTTCTTGCAGCTGAGTTGATTAAGGACACCCAGGACTATCTGGATATCCACTTGGACAGCACGCAGAATCAGCTGATTCGTCTGGACCTGCTTACTGCCACTGCTACCTTGTCTGTGGCCATATATACGCTTGTTGCAGGTAATGTTAGATGTGTTATTGACAATGTCAAGTACGTTTGTGCATGTTGAGCGTGAAGACATGTAGCATGCATTATCAGCAGTCTGATGCTGTGCATTACCGTTGCAGCGTGCGTTGTGGTGCCATGAATTCTGTGTGTTTGAGCTTTGACATACTGTTAGTATCCTGTCGCAGGAGTGTTGGGGGAGAACTTGATCATTCCAGATTTCCTGTCCCATGATGTCAGTAAGTTCTGGATACTGAATGGCAGCGTCCTGGCATTCTGTATCCTGGTCTTCTATCTTATCATCTTGTGCTTGAAGAAGAAGCGCTTGATGTGACTGGAATCTCCTTTCACATATTGCTATGCATGGGTCGAGGATCCCCACATGAAGCAAATGAGTCATCTGCTGCATCTATGTTGCAGTGATTTTGATTTGTTGAGGAGAGCTTGCCCTGCTTTGTTGTCTTGCAATTGGTGAAGACTGAATTGCATTCCTCAATTTATGAGTTGACATTGTTTTTTGTGTCATGTCTATAAGCTCAATCATTCATACAGGATCGATCTTCGCAAACTTGCTGCAAACAGTGTGCAAGCAGTGTTCATGGCGCATGAGTCGTGGTTTCAAGCCTGACGGTGTCTGTGTAAGCTCGTTCTAGAGTGTTTGTAGTGGACATTGTCTCAATTGAAAAACTGAGTAGTTCTGACCTGACAACTTTTGTACACTTCGCGACTTGCAATTGTAAACATCGCTCACAGCATGCACAACGCTGCTGCTGACTAACAACTTAAAGTTTGTGTAACCGTGGTAACTTGAAATGGTCAGTAAGGGCTTGATGCAGAATGCTGTTTGAACAGTTATGTTCTTTTGGCTGAGACACAGCAGAGCACAGACCTGTACATTCAAGCACATGGCACTGAAGCATTGTGACAGCCTGTCATTGCAAGCATCATACCTTAAGCTTACTAAGTATGTCACCACACTGTCTAATTACATGATGCCGAAAGCTTCAGCAAAAGCTGTTAGCTGCACAGCTCAAGACGTGTCCAGTCCCAATGATAGCTTACAAGCAATAGTACCCTATAAAGCAATCAAGCAACTGAGCAAAACACAAAGAGGTCGAAACTGTAACATCTAAGCCTGCACATTTGGTTTGCTGTGCTGCGCGCGCTTTGGAGGAGCCTTGAACGCTGCTATCTTGGTTGCTTCCCGTCCAACAACAAGAGCATTGACTTCGTAGGTACCCTCATATGTGTAATATGCCTCCATATCACAAAAGGTCTTGGCGCACAGGAAGTCAGAGACTATGCCATTGCCTCCCAGCAGCTCTCGCCCAAGTGCAACAACTTCCCGTCCTGCAGACACATACCACATACCTCTGAACCTGTCCAGTACACTTTCAAGGTATCTGACCCACACGTCAATCTTTAGGTCAAACCCCAGCAAGCCGAGGAGCTAAACACACACAGCACGACGCCACATAACTGCAGGTCATGTGGGATGCGCCCAAACCTGTCTCCAAGATGCCGAACATGAAATCCCTTTGCTTTCCACATAGAGCGTCAACCACGGCTTCATTGTGCATCCCAACATGCAGTGGGTGTGTGTGTGTGCATCCCAACATGCAGTGGGTGTGTGTGTGTGCATCTGACTTTGCTTCACTAGGCAATGCAGCATGCAGGCAACCCACCTCGCAAGGTGGTCCAGGCCTTGACCATGCTGGCATCAGCATGACTCATCTTGCCGGCTTCATGCAGCTTGCTGAGTCTGAAGCACATGAGGAACATGGCGTTGATGCTGCCCAGCATCCGGGCCAGCTTCTCCTGGT
>JAABUP010002475.1_pt1 | contig 35602 bp, 52 predicted proteins | sample 5559201 | NCBI WGS metagenome assembly JAABUP01 (sample SAMN10711887, study PRJNA513373) | rock metagenome | isolation source: Antarctica rocks | place: Antarctica
CCAGCTCATCATCTTTCTGCAGTGGAGTCTCAGGTCAGGCAGAAGATAAGGAGGAGTAACCCAGCGTGACAATATAATAATGCTCTCAGGTTGCACCCCTTGCTTCTAAGTGATTGCCACCAGCTCATCATCTTTCTGCAGGAAAACGTTGTGGCTCACGCAGGAGACGGTGCATTGCGCGGTTGTCATGTGTCTCAGGTCAGGGCAGGGCAGGGGGATGAGCATCAACAGTTAACAGAATGAGGTTGGCCTCTCTGGCTGAGCACTTGATCTTGGAGCATTGTTGCCAGCACATTGGGCTTCTGCAAAACAATCTCAGAGCAACCAATCTCAGGTCAGTTGAGGAGAAGCCAAACTGCATAACGCTGCACAAAACAAGTTGACCACCCCAGACTGAGTTTTGTGTCAAATACAGAACACACACAGAATGACACAAGCAGCATCTGTGGTAGTGATCTCTCAGAGGGAGAGACACAGCAGCGAGGAGGTTTCTCTGTGTATTCACTCAGCCTCTGGCACAACAGTAGCTCAGGCGCTTCACAGCAACTGTGGTGACAGCTGGAGGGTGCTTACGTCAGCAAGAGATTTTGCTGTTGCCTTCCTCTTCTTGGCTCTTTCCAGCCATGGGCACAGCACCAGCAGCAGAGCGTACATGGGATTGCTGAAGGCCAGAGACAGGTCAGACTGGAACTGCTTGCTGTCCTGCAGCAGCAGGTACGCTGTTTATCAATGCCATGAAAAGAAAAGATAAGTTTACGCTTGTCGCTGCTCAGTTGTCAGTTTACGCTGTTTGACAATGCCATGTGTTGAAGGCAACAAGAAAAGCAGAAGCACAGCAGAAGGAGACGACATGACAACAGTATACAAGGCATGGATGAGTGTTGACAGCAGCATGTTGACGAGTAGAGGCGCAGGGTGGTTTGTTCCAGGGAGGAAGGTGGGGGGTGGGGGGGGGGGGGGGGTGTGAAGCTCAAGCATGAGTCACCTCTAGCAGCTTCTGTCTAGCAAGCACAACAGTCCCATCATCTTTCTCTGTGTAGTCGAGCGCACCCAGCTCCATGTCAAACGCAATTGCATTGATGACTTCTGCATCACACCAGCTTTGTCACAGAATGGTGCACTGTATGCCCCACATCTGACATAAACATCTTATGTTCACCACAAACAATGCTCCTTCAGTCCCTTAGTCAGGAGCTGGTACAACGCTCAAGGTCACAGCAAGTGTTGCAGCAGCATATGGGCAGCCCAGTACATAACTTGGCATACCATTCAACTGACGTGGAAAGGTTTAGTGTTTTCTTTTCTTTTCTTTTCTGGCAGCAGCATGGCTACAAATCAGCTTGCAAGATGGGCAATGCGGATGGGACAGCTGACGTAATGATAGCCTGAGATATGCAGAAGAGTGCACATTGACCTGCAGTGGTCCTGGAGGACAAATTGCCCATGTCCAGCGTGGTGTTACCCCCCTTGCATAACTTCTGTAACACCGCTGAGGCTCGCTGAGTTGCATCGTATATTCTTGGATATGCCTGCCATGACATGCAGGTGAGTTTGTGCAGCAGTCAGATATCTATGTCAAAAGGGTTGGTGTTGCATTGTCATAGCCAGTATTAGCATACAAGCTTGAGACATTGTTTGCATCTGCATTTGCAGCTGCAGACAGCCGGGCAAGCTGGAGATTGTAAAAGCATTGACAAACTTCAACACAATGTCTTGTAGCAGTAGCAAAGTTCATCAATGAAGCAATCAACCCAGATAACTCTGCAGTCCTGAGATGCAGTGTCACATGACGATGCATGTATGGCACAGCGTCAATTTTGCTGATGAGGGTGCAAGGTGAGCATGCCTGCATGACATAGTGAGACATATGACTTCACTACCGCTTTTGGATCCTGGCACTGACCTTGCGAATGTTGTCGGGACTGAAGGCAAAATTTGTCATTTTGCGGTAGTACTTCCACTCCTCATAGTCAGGAGTTGCAAGAATGTTATTATGTGGAGCTCTCTGCATCACATCACACAACATGAACAACAGCTGGAGCAGGCAACGTTCCCATACATCTGGATGCACACCTTTTGGTTCAGACTCTGACTAATGACATGTGATCATTAGACTGTCTGTCAATGCATCAACATCATGCACATGTGTAGACACATGTGAACAGGCCTCGCAGGGCTGACTGCCAACCAACAAAGGACCTGGCACTGCTCAGCAGAAACCGCAGCCATGCTGACAAGACTGTACATAATTTCCAAGCAACAATCAAAGCAACTTCAAGCAAGCTCTAGTTCGAACTGGAATTCCTCATAAGCAGACTCTACAATTGTTGCAACAACCCACTGTGTTCACGCCGTTGTAAAAGAAGCTGGCTTTGGGCAGACTAAGCTCCCTGCTGCTCAGCTTGAACACCTCATGTGGATCGGTAATCACCAGGACATCCATGCCAGATAGGTTCCATTTGTAAATGGGGCCATACTGAGCTGTCCATCTGGCCAAAACCTGTGACAATTCTCGATTCGCTATGTTTTCTAATGTCGACAACAACACGGTTGCGGTGGAAAATTATCGGCTGGATCAGGAATCAGGGTCGCTTCTCGTTACAAGCGTCTGTGCTAACGGCAGCAAGTGCGGAAGCTGTGCGATCTTTGATGACGTTGCCATCCTTAACGCCTGACGCTATACGAGGACGTGATTGCATACCAAATGCTTGCTACAACCGGCTTACCTTATGAAGGTACGAAGTCCCCAAGACGGATCCCAAGTTGCCGATTAGCGGCTGTTGCTTGGGTCCCGGAATGTCCTTAAGATCATACCTCAGCCTTCGCTGTGCCCGCGTCCACAGAACCCATGCCGCGACTATACTCAGAACACTTGTAAAGGCTACCGCAACGCTTCCCAGTGTCGACATGTTGCTGGGGCCCGAGTGCTCGCAGAGGCCAGATTGGAGATCTTACTGGCTAGGTGAACCTTGTCGTATCGACTCTGGGGACGTTCCTCGTATTAGCTAATGGCTTCGCCACGCTGCAGTTGTCATTGCAGCTGACTCAGGAATGGCTCATAGCATGGCAGATAGCATGGTGTACAGTGCGCATACCATGGTCAGTGCGCCACCTTACAGTATTGCATGCATAGACATGTTATGAGTACAGCAGGACCAGCTTATAAGCTACTGTGTAGGTATGTTCTCAACATCAAGGAAAGCGCGTGGCCTGCCACCGATTACTATTGACTTCTTGAAATCGCTCATCTGCCGCAGATTCTACCTCTCCCAACGTCTGCCCTCTAGCCTTTCCAGACAGCAATTTCTTCGTCAGCCGTTCCCTCACTGTTGGCTGCGGCTTCCTTTTGGTGCCACGCCCTTTCTGTGACAATGACTTGACTGCAGCCTGCATGTCAACAGGCATGCAAAAAATGGTAACATGCCCAATGTCGGGACAGCAGCAACTACCACAATTGCACATCAGTCAGCTCCTCAGCTTCAGGCTTTGAACACAACATTGGCGCTGCATACACCATGTAGATATCTGACAACACAAACTGTTACTCAGATTGCTATGTTATGCCAATAACATTGCCATCCCTCAGGCAGTAGGCTATTCTTTGGCACGCCTACTGCCTGCACACCACTTAGGATGTTGTCTGATGCTGACAATGGTCCCATGCTGTGACCTGCTGGGGTGTATCAAAGAGTGAGCCATCACTAGCTCACCTGTGCTTCTTCATCAGCTAAGGCCTGAGCCACTTGCTCATCAGTCGACGCAATCACAGCCTCATTGTGTGCCCTATCAGCTGCCCTCTGCGCTCTCACGTTGCCCATTGGGTTCTCAGACCTGCTGGCAGCAGAAGGCACTGCTGTTTCCTTTCCAGCTTGCCTTTGAACAGCTCTTGCAGGACCAGCCTGGTTGTGCAGCTGCCCTGCAGAATGCTTGGGATGCCCTGAGGGATGCCCTGGCGGCTGCTGGGGACGCCCTTGAGGGGCTTGGGGCTTAGCAGAAGGGGTCCAGTACTCGGCTCGAGTCCCAAAGAAGGCGTCGAGTTGCTCAGAGGGCAGCTCAACATCAGGGTCGTGCGCTCCCCAGTGGTTTTGATACTCCATGCCTCGGGCATTCACCAAAGCTCGGGCGTTGTTGCTGTCCCAGTAGACCAGATCATTGCCATGAGCCACAACAGGCGCCTGCAGTCGTAGCAGCAAGTATTTGGATAATAAAAAACAAAAGACTACATCTTTCGGCGTCAGTTTAATGAGAAGCCAAGTATTATATCGGGCTGCCCAGGGATTGAGCAAGTATTTGCCGGCTCACACAGGCAAAATCGTCATCATGATAGTGGAAGTACTGGTGTCAAAAGTGGTCTCAACAGTGGCAATGGAGCAGCACATCATCAGTGGCTGTGAGGCAGTGCAATTTTGTTGGCAAGGGAGCAACGCAGCAACAGTGGCAGCACCAAACACTTAAGGATGACATGCAGCCCATAATGGCAATTGTGAATGCATTTGCAACTTGCAAGCATCCATCATCAAGAGCATCAACCAGAGTTCTCTGTCACATGAAACTGATGCAGCGACAGCTTGGTGGGCAGCAAGCCATTCAAATTGAAGACGTTTACCTTGGCAAGCAAAGCACGCTTGATGTCCTCAGGTATCGCACTCTTCTTCCCATCATCTTTTGGCGGGAGCGGCGCAGCAGCTGCAGCTGGAGCTGCCACATCAGCTTGGGAGCTTCCCGCCTTTTTTGAGGCCGCCAGCTTGGCCATTGATGCTGCCAGCCTTGACCCAGTTTTCAGTTTTGGCGCCACTTCTGCCTGGCTGGTCCGAGTAATCAGCTTTGGAGCGTCCTGTTCCTCTTCATGTTTGTCACGCTTGATTCCTGCAGGGTTTTCAGGTTGCAGGCCTGATCCAGTTCTGCCAGATGGCAGAGCCTGAGTACTTGATGAGCGCTGTGACTGATCTGAAGCTGTCAAATGATTTGCCTGATCCAGTTGCACAGCCGTTGTCACATGACACACATGACTTGCCTGCTGAGGCACACTGACAGGCATCACATGGGGTGACGCATCAGCTTCTGGTGTGACTACGGCAGCGTCTTGAGCTGACTCACTTGCCAGGTCAGATGCTTGGGTGGATGCTGCTGCTGCAGCACGCTGTGACAAAGCCTGACTGATGGCAGCATCAGCAGCTTCATTGAAGGCTTCTCTCCTCTGAATGACCGAAGAAGACTGACGGCGGCGCATGGACTTACTGAAGCTGATGCTTCTCTTAGGCGCTGTAGGGTCAACCAGGCGTTGACCTAAAGAGGAAGAAGAGGGTATGGAGTTGCCTGTCAGTCCTGTTCTGTGACTAGGCCCACTAGATACTGGAGCGGCTGCAGCCTGTCTGTCTGTGCTGCTGTGCGAAGCTGCAGACGCTTTGCCTGACTGCTCAGACATAGGCTGACCATCCCCTGACACAACTTGCTGCAGCCTGCCTGTCTGTGATGCTATTGCGCTGGATGCAGCAGGTTGTTGTGCAGGCAGTGGTTCCTGTGAGTCTTCTTCTTGATCTGCACAGTCACTGTCATCTTCATCACTGCCAAACAGGCCCTTCATCAAAGCACCAGTCTGCTTAAGTGCAGCAGCCTGTGTCTCAGGGAGAGACTTTGGCTGGCTGGGGACTGCTGGGGCATCCCCAGGCTGCAGAGGGGCACTGTCAGTTACAACGCCCTGCTCGTTGGCAGAAAGGGTGGAAAGCTGCTGACTCAACGCCTCAAGCTTCTGATGACTCTGCCTGAGCTGAGTCTGGACATCAATGCTGGAGCGTAGTAAGCGTTCCAGCTCAGCATGTGGGTCAGATCCAATTTCACCCATGTCCACCTGGATGATCCAAGCACAGCGTTCATATCAAAAGCGTGATTCCAGATCATGCAGAATCGCTCCTTTCACTGCAGATTTCCCTGATGCGCAATGGAGGAATGGAGGACATGGGATTAAATCGAACAAGCTCTTGGGAATACAGAAAGGCCACCACTCTTACACAAGCGTGTAGTTTAAGTGACCAAATCTCAGGAACGAGTGGGGACTGAAATCAAGCTCTTTCACTTTGAGTAGACAATATAAATAACACCGTCACTGCTGTGTGAAGTAGTGTATATCAATCAAGTTCGACTCAACAAGGTGTTTTCTGTGCTGTAGATCACAGCTTTGTGTGCTATACCTTGACAAACACCTTGAGCCATTCCTGCAGCCTTGGCAAGTGTCTACTGACCAGAACCTTCTCCAATTCCTGTAGGGTTTCCACCACAGCAGGGTCAGGGTTCCTCAAGCTGACCCAAGCCCTATTCACACCCTCTGATCCCATACTTGCGCTCGCCTCAGCTTGCTGCAACAGGTCCTCTGGGATTGTGTCCATTGCATATGCTGATAAGCCTTCCTCCTCTTCATTGACCTCTGTGACAGACAAGCTCTTTTAAAATTGATGATGCTGATCAGGTATTTCAGGGTATGAGCTCAGCGCGCAATCCTGAACCAAACATCCAGTACATACATTTTGCCCACATGTGCCCTTTGGACCATGATGTGAACAAAGCGTCAAAGTGCAAGCATTGACATGCAGTTTTGCAACGTCTGTTGGCAGGCAAACATGTGGTGTAAAGTTCCAGCCGATTTTTGCTCACGCATGCCTGGCTAGCTGCCGGTCCTCAAGGTCAATGTAGTTTCCCCTATGGTTAGTTGTGCACAGTCCTGAGTTGACATTGTGTTACAGAATCAGCCGCAACAAAGGACTCTGGAGGCTAGCACTAAGCCTAGCAGAAGATATACGATGCCAAGCTGGAATTACATCACATAAGAAACAGCAGGGACTGGAAGTAACAGCATGCGAGTACGCAAACAGGTGACAGTATGTGGACAACTCTGCTGAGCACTTGGGCACAGCACAGGCTCATGCAGGTTCAAGCCTTCTGCTGGCAGCACGGGGCATGACAGATAAGTCACCTGCAGGTGCAGCTGAGGTGGAAGCTTCTGCAGCAGGTTCTGCTGCTTCCACTGTTTCCCAGGCAATCTCATCACCTGGCGCCTGTAGTCCTGAGATCCCTTCAGATTCCTGCTTTGAGTTTCCCGCAATGATGCTGAACCCCTCTGCCTGCAACACAGCTCAGGTCAGCAATGAGAAAAGAAGCTTGCTAGAGGGGTGAAATGAGTGAGGAAGCGACCAAGTTATGTGTAGGTATCTCAACGCTGCACTCCTTCAGACTCAGTGTTGAGTACACCTTGGAGCACTTAGTGTTGAGCTCTGACGCAACTTGTAGTCATCACACATGCTTTGTGGTAGCCAATCAAGCATGATGTGCATGTGCACGGCATGATGTGCATGACTACGACATGAGCATGGCATGAGCGTGAAGCTTACAATCTGAGTCAGGGTAGTCTTCATGTCAGTCACATGGCCATCAAAGCCAGTGCGTATGTGATGGTATTTCTCTTGTAGCAGCGCTCGACTCCTGGCCTGCAAAAGCATAGTCATCACTTGAATTGCTGTTCTACATCAAAAGCAGGCTTCTTGGCTTGACAGCTACCAAGGTTGCGACAGCAACTCTGGTTGATTTGCAAGTCTGTTGCAGGGCGCAGGGACTGCAGATCAAGCACCTGCACGTGACAGATGTCCAGACATGAAAAGCATACTTCACAAGCATATTTCAGCTTTAAGATAGCGCTACACAGCAAGGAAAACAGTCAACAGGGCACAAAGATGGAAAGCATTTTGTCTTGCCACAATAAACATAATGGCTTTGCACTGGTTTCAAAAAGGGCTGTAACAGAATTGCTGTCCATGCAGCAATCCCAAAGAGTGCCTTGGCAAGATAGCCCAGCCAGTAACCACCACAGATTATTGGGTGATCAGAACTGACGCCAGGTGCTAAAACAGCTGACCTGACGCTCGTGTGCCTCTGCTTCAGCAGCTGCAGCTCTGGCTCTCACTTCAGGGAAGCGCATCGCTATGTTGTGCTTCAGGTAGTTGAATCCAAGAGCCACCTGTGGCGCAAGTAGCTGAAGTCAGATGCAGTCTAGCAAGGCACAAAGGGACAAACATAGGTCAGATGGTCATCATGTTCAAGCTGTGCTTTCAAGAGCAGTGCAGCTCATTTGTAGCTGACATGCATGCTTACGATGTGTGCTGGGAGACGCGGTGCAGGAGATGAAACATGACCACCAGATGATGTCAGCAACCTGAAAAGACCTTCTGCCTATCTGCCATATAGCGCTGTGCAGCTTGCAGGACTAGCAGCACGCATCTGGGTCTCGATTATGAATTGTGATGTCCATGTATGCACTATGACAGAGAAACGTGTACTATCAATTGCACATGTGCATGACACTGGTGTAGAGACACTTGACCTGTACGCAAGTCACAAACACACCTGTTTGTATGAGCTGCCAAATTTGTCATTCCACTGCTCAACAATTTCAAGGGCCCTGTCTCTGAGCTGGTTGGCAATGTTTGCTGGCCCAGGTAAAGGCTTGTCATGCCTGAAACCCAGGCTGAGTTCCAGAAACTCTGTGAAGTGTGCTGTCAAATGATTGCGGAAAGCTTTGCTGCGCTGAAAAAGCTGGTCCGAAAGGTTGACCACATGCAGCCTAGTCTGTGACAAACAACACATCCACATAGACAATCAGGCAGGAAATTGAGGTGATGCAACGTCGCATGCCTGAGTGGAGAGATGCATGATGGGTGCAGAGCAGTAGTGACAGCGTGCGGACTGCTATCTGGCATGACACACAAGTTTGGACAAGTCAGGTACTGCCACAGACTCGAGTCTTTAGCACATCGTGAATTGATACTGCCGGTTGAGGTGCTCGGAACAAGCAGTACCTGTGCATGTTCCTCCTTCAGGCGGTGAAGCAACACACTGGAGAACCAGGTGATGTTTTCATCCGACTGCTTGCAGAAAGATTTGAGCTGCTGCAATGCAGCTACATCTTGATGAGACTCGTGCTTGTCTGTGACCTTGTCGAGGAGCTTGGTGACAGCTCCCAAAGCATTCGCGTCGAGCTGAAGCGCCATATTTCTGCACTAGGAAAGTGGTGAACCAAGATCTGTGTCACTTGACCCCTCCTGGCTGCATTTTATGGTCAAGCAGAGGACATCAGACCAAGTGCTCGCTGAACGTAGTCTGACCGGTGGAAATGCCAGCGCAAAGTTACAACGCACTACTAGGGCGTCTGCCGACAGCAGGCCGCTTTGCGTAACAAATCGCCCTGAGGCTCAGCAATGAGTGCCGCGCCTGCGCATCACGTTCGGTGGTTCAGTTGCATATATGCCGTCGCACTGCTAGCTGGCTTTCTGCAGCATCGGTATGTCTGCTGCAGAACCTTGCCTTGCGCGACACTCGTCCCACGCTCAGGCGACCTGCAGCGGGCTCAGCAGGCGAGTGCGCCCTGCCTCCCAGCCTCGACACACGGCGAAGCACAGCCTAATCAGCCGATCTGGGCAACATCCGCAACTATCCACCAGGTTGTTGTTGTCTGCCATGCAACTGCACTTTGCTCGCCAGCAACAAGATCAGGTCACTGGTAACGCCTGACGTCAACTTCAGGCACCGCTGTTCCAGTGCTACATCAGCAGATGCAGAGGTCACGTTGACCAGCTTACAAGCTGAGCTAGAGGCAGCCGTGTCTGCAGAGGATTATCCGAGAGCAGCAACTCTCAGAGATGAAGTCACGTGAGGCAGGCTGCAGTTACTGTGCAGCTTGTGCTATCTGGCACGCACTGTACTTGTGTCCCAACATTGCATAGCTCTGCAGGAAGCTTCAGCAAGATAGCACAGCAGCTGTCACAGAAGCCAATCGCAGCTTTTATGCAGCATTTGAGCACGGCAATTTACAGGTCTGAGAACCTGCTTGTTCCATGCTTGAACCACTGAATGGTCTGCAGTGAAGAGCATTCACTCAGTGACATGAGCAAGGTGGCTTGCAGGCCATGCAGGAGATATGGGGCGATGGTGATCAGGTCCAGTGCCTGCATCCAGCAGCAAACTGCATAGAAGGCCGACAAGACGTAAGTTGACTTGCACCTGCACAGCATTGCTGTCACCGGTTGCTTTGCAGCGCAGTTAAGATCTGAAAAACCTAACAAGTCTGCCATGCAGGTCCTTGAAAGCTGGCGCCTGGTGTTGAGAGGAGACTTCCAAATACGGCTGGAGAATGTGCGGGTGCATGCAACCCAGACCAGTGGCTATGTGACATGTGTAGAAGTGATGAATGCAGGCAATGCTACTGGCAGGTATGAATAGTGTCACAGCTCTGAACACAACATTACGGGCTATACATGAGAACAAGCAGCTTGACTATGCAACTCCTGCTCCTTCTGTCCTCCTGACTTTGCATATCAGCTTGAACGATTCATTATCAATGCTAATTCAGGTTCAACCCTGATGAGTAGCACTAGCTGCTGCTGCTGCTAGTCATCAGGGTGAACCTGAATTAGCACTTGACAATGAATCATCCAAGCTGATATGCAAACTCAGCTGCTGCTTGCTTGTCTTGAACCCATCTGATCGTCCAACTGATGACCCTTTGTTGACTGCATGGCTCAGGACTGTGGCCACCAACATTTTTGAGAAACAGAATGGCAAATGGAAGCTGGTCCTACATCAAGGTGGACCCCTTCCCACAGCAAGTGGTATCTGAAAGTGTCCTGGGACACTGATGCCGCATTGTATCAGCTCAAGCTGGACACAGCCTTGCCCCCGCAGCCCAGTATAGAACATAATCAGACCGCCTGTTGCTTGCCTTCTTGCTATATGCTGTGATGTGTTTGAGTGAACGAACAACACGCAATATCACTGGGAGTCAGCAAAGGCGGTCATGTTACATTGACAACGCCCATTTAACAGTAGAGCATTAAACCAGTCTATCCAGGAGGCAGGGCATTGATGTCCCAACGATACTAATCATGCAGTTTGTACATTTACCCAATAGCAAGTTGTCTTGCTGCAAAAAGCTGCCAGTGAAAAGCTTCCTCTCTTCCACATACGGTTATGTGACTTAATTCCAAACAGAGCTGCGCGCAATGCCTACGAACAGAATTGGCAAATTGTCCCAGCTGCTTGGATTGATGTGAACGAGGTCACAGCCTGCTGTGGCCATTGCACACTTGGTATGCTTGTACAAAGCAACAAACAACAACAATCTGGACAGCCTGCATGTACACTCAGATTTCCCTACTACCACACGCATTGAACACAAGCTGTGATGCCAGCCGACTGAGTCTCCTGAGAGTCTAATCATCCAGGTAGTAGAAGGTGCCGGCAAGCTTTTGCTCACGGTCCTTAGTGGACTCAGCCTTGTTGATACGAGGCCTGTAGTTGGTAGGATCCCGTCGGAAGGTGATATCCAGAGTCTTCAAAAAGGCATTCATGCCTGTCAGCAGACCTTGGGGCTTGCGTGCTGTTGCTCTTCTGCTGGGTTCACCATCATAGACAATGACCCTGTCTGCCAGGTATGTGGCCATGATGAAATCGTGCTCCACAATGAATGCTGTCTTCTTGGCATGCATGATGAACCGCTTGATCACCTGCAACACATAGGACTGTCTGTTAGACTAGACAACAGTATGCAGTCCAGCAACACCACACATGGGAAGCGGTTGAGCAGGATTGCACAGGAGGTGAGCAAGCAGGGTCACACGAGCAATGACCTGCATGGCTGACAATGGGCTCACAGCAATGTCCCCAAATGCAATCCTTGATGCTGTGTGCTTCTGCAAAACATGGGTTCACATCACTGCTTGCAACAGCATGCAGCCCACATGTTAAAGTCCAACACTCTTCAGTTGCAATCCCACTGCTTGACCCTGTGATGCAGCAATGCAACCCACCTTGGCTGCTATGATACGCTGCTCAGAGTCCAGGTAGGCAGAGGGCTCATCAATCAGGTACAGGTCAGCCTCTTTGCCCAGGCACATGGTGATGGCCACGCGCTGCAGCTCTCCACCAGACAAGTGCTGCACCTCCTGGTCCATCAGCTCATCAATGCGCAGGGGCTTGATGACGTCTGTCTGGAACTGGGGGTGCAGGTACATGTTCTGTATCCGCTTGTGCAGCAGATTCCTCACCTGCAGCAAAGCACGACGTGAGCAAGCAGCAACACACCGCCAGTGGGGGGTCAATCTGTAGGAGCTTCAAGAAGTCTGTCTGCAACTGTGGGTGCAGGTACATGTTCTGTATCCGCTTGTGCAGTAAAGAACAGCATGTGGGCAAGAGGCAGTACACTGCCAGTGGATTGTCAATCTGCAGAGGCTTCATGATGTCTGTCTAGGAGAAAGAGGGCTGGGGGAGAGGGGAGGGGGTGAAATCCTGTAGCTGCTTGTTCAGTCGGTTGCTCGTCTGGTCACTTGCTGCCTTGTAAGTGCAGCGTGGCCAAGAGGCAATGCACTGCAAGTAGCCTATCAATCTGCAGAAGCTTGATGATGTCTGTCTAGGACGGGGCAGGGTGGCAAACTTCAAGTTCTATATCTGCTTGTTCAGTAGGTTGCTCGTGTACTCATCACTTGCTGCCTTGTGAGTGCACTCAGCTGAATAGTCACAGATGATCTAGCTGGCCACAAAAACATCATCCACCTGTCTGACAAACACCTAGCTTGCATGCACTTGGGTGTGCTGTGAACATGGCTATGCATGCTGGCTGCAGATATGATGCCCACGCCGCTGATGCAGAGCACAGTATGCCATGAACCTAAAACACAAAGTTTCACACAAATTGTAGTCAATCATACATACATTCCTGACTCAAAACACTACAGGCAAAGAAAAGGCAGAGGGTGCAGCCCAAAGTTTGACTCACTGTTGATGTGAACTTAGGGGAGATCTTCTGCGGCTTGTAGCTGACGTTGAACTCAGGAACCTCTGTTCGCTCTTCATCATCAGGGGGCAGCATGCCGGCCAGCATCCTGATGAAGGTGGTCTTGCCAGTGCCGTTCTCACCCAGCATCACCAGGATCTCACTGTCTGTGAAGGAGCCCTCCTCCACATCTAACCTGAAGCTGCCCTGCAGGGTACAAAGGCAGTGTCAGAGTCCTGCAAAGTACTACAACGGCAACCCAGCATACCAGGCGCCCAGTCAGCACAGTTTGCCCAGCCAAGAAGGCTTGTTGGTCTAGAGTGAGGTGTCTGTGTACACAGAGGGGATGAGGATTGACCTGGAGCTGTATATACATGCAGGCATTCTGGGTAGCTGGTTGCAGCACTCAGTGATGCTTGTTAAGAGGAGTATTATGTAGACTGGCAGTCTGTAGTTTGAAGGTGTGGCCTGTGAAGGCAACATGCAATGATCACACTGAGCGTCATCGGCCTGTTGTTGCAACTTAGTTGCACAAATCCGATCAATTGCTGGACTTCGCAGTGCACAACGTTTTCAGTGATTGCAGTGACTGCATTCATCCCCCACAGGATTGTTTGACAGTCTTTCCAATCAATTGAGCTCGACATGTACACTTGAACACTCGAACTAGCATGCAAGGTATTGTTCTGCTGATCACCTGTGTTTTGGACATGCCAGGGTAGGTATATCTGGCGAACTTCTTGACATCATCATCGCCCTCGCCAGCGTTCTCAGCAACCTTGAAGGTGAGGCCCTCCTCCCTGAATCTCAGGTTCTCAGTGGGCACAAACCCGGCCAAGAAGATGTTGATTCCCTCTCTTACGCTGAAGGGCAGTGTCACGACACCGTATGCCCCCGGCTTACCGTAGAGGCAGCAGATGAAGTCTGAGAGGTAGTCCAGAACCGACAGGTCGTGCTCTACCACGATGACATACTTGTCAGGCGCCAGCAAATCTCTGATGACCTGAATCATGCAAGCAAGGTGTGAGACTATAGCCTTGAATGACAGGCACCACATGGTCATTGTGCTGTACAGTTTCAGAGACACCAAAGCTTTGACTGCATGCATGCTGTTGGCAAAGTATGGAGGCAGCTGCTTCTGCAGCAAGCCCATTCTGGTTCTGACAACATGCATGGTGATGATAATGAAAGCACAAGTTCTCTGTAGCAAGTTCAATTCAATTCCAGCGTGAGGCATGAAAATGGTAATGAATGGATGCATGTAGGATTCTGTGGCAAGTCCATCCTAGCAAGTTTGTTGTGACTCTGGGGATAGTGGTGAATGCATGTAGTGCATAGGTCAGGCTGCAAGGTTGCTGGTCTCAACACGAGCAGAAACCCAGCAAGAGATGACCTCCTGCTGAGATACAGATTGACCAGTGACACAGCAATGTTGCCTTCGAATGGAAGCGACCTGAGTATGGCAGAAACCGCAGGAGCTTACGAAGAGGGCATGCAACGACGTGCAAAAGACTTCCTTCTTGATGAAAAGCCTCCACAGAAGCACGTGCAAAGACCAGGACAAGAGGGTGTTCTTAGTTCACCAGAGAAAAAGGGTGTTCTTAATTCACAAGGCAACGATTCTGTTGGCTTTCTTGAGCAATGCAGGAATGTGAGGCAGACTGTACACTTTGTGAAACATGTGACACAGCAACAGGGAGACTAGCTGCCAGAGCAAGAAGCAATGAGCCCGGTCAAATGTCTGTAGCCCTCTGTAGTAATGTGTGTTACAGACTCTGATATTTGCTTGAATTACCACAGGATAGACTGCAATCTGCAACACAAGTGCTCAGCGTTTTGCATTTTACAATTACCACAGAAGCTACTCAGACTCCACCTACAGCCTATAGACCTATGTAGACTACTACAGACAACAGGCTATAGGTAAAATCTGAGTAGGTTCTGTGACAATGGTAGAATGCAAAACACTGAGCACATGTGGTGCATTACGATTTGCGGTACTGGTAGTATTGGCAACCATGAGCAGAACAGTTGCATCAACAAGGTAACGGTGTCATTGCGTCATGCATGCAGCAGGTTCAAACAGGACAGCTGCCTGAACTGACCTGCGTTGAGCCACTGACACACATCCAAGCTGAAAGCTCACGCAGGATGACTCAGCAAGCATGACTAAGCAAGATGACTAAGCAGAGACGAAGAAGCAGGATGGCTACCTGAGCAGCTTTCAGCCGCTGTTGTACATCCAGGTAGCTGAAAGCTCATGCAGGATGACTAAGCAAGCATGACTAGACATAATGACTAAGCAGGGATGATTAGGTAGGATGGCTACCTGAGCAGCTTTCAGGCGCTGTCGTACATCCAGGTAGCTGGAGGGCTCATCAATCATGTAGATGTCCGCCTGCTGGGCCGCCACCACTGCTATGGCAAAGCGTTGCAGCTCACCACCTGAATGACCAAGTGAATGAGTGAACGAGCAAGTGACTGAGCGAATGGGCAAGTGCACACTGTGTCACTCTGTCTGCAGAACAGCATCGGCTGCAGGCTGAACTGACATGCAGCTCACCACCTAAATGAGCAAGTGCAAGATGTGTCATTCTGTCTGCGGAACAGCACAAGCCACAGACTGATTGAGATGCAGCACGCCACATGAGTGAGCAAGTGCAAGCTGTTTGCGGACAGCACAAGCTATAGACTGGTTGAGATGCGGCACGCCACCTGAATGAGCAAGTGCAGGCCATGTCATTCTGTCCGGAACAGCACAAGCTACAGGCTGATTTAGCGCGCCATGTGCATGAGCATGTGTGAACAGTGATGGTCTGTCTATGCAACAGCATAGGGTCTACAGGATAGACTAAGAAGCTCACCACGTGCATGAGCATGCGTAAGCAGTAGTAATCTGTCTAGGGAGCGGCACAAGGTACTGAGTATATGAGATGCAGCATTATCAACGTGCAATTGAAACTAAGACAGGAAGGTTATCTGTTGGCACAGCTGGAAGCAGTGAAGCAGAACATGCTGGGCAGATGACTTATGCCCACACCTATGCCCTGACATTGCTGTACACATGGGCTGTGCAGCAAAACGCCTAAGCAAGTGACTCTGGCTGAGTATCATAACGCAGTATCTGGCAATGACAGGTATTGTGATGAATCCAGGTGCAGACAGCAGTCATTATGCACCTGACAGATGCTCCACATCCCTATCCAGAACCTGTTCCAGCTCCAACACCTTCTGCAGGTGCTCTCTCTGGCCTCGCCCATCCTTCTGTATGAGCACCTCCTCCACATTCCCCCTGACAGCCTTGGGAATGTGGTCCACATACTGGGGCTTGATGATGGCATGCAGGTCGTCCTCCAGTATCCTGGTAAAGTAGTTCTGCAGCTCGCTGCCTCGGAAGTATGTGAGGATTTCCTGCCAGTCTGGGGCATCCTGCGTCACAAGTTTTTGCTCTCTAGGCCGGATCCAGTTCTTAATATGAAGGTCTGCAGCAAGGATGCTGCAAGACAGGGGTTTGCAGCAAAGATGCTGCAAGACAGGCATACTCTCAGGGGATCTGCAGCACATCTTACAGCTGTGTCCGGCTGATGGTTCTGGAAAGTGTTTGGCAACACACTGCCTACTCACAGACACATGCTGTTTGGGCTGACGTACAAAGTGATGCCCTACAGTGGCAGAAGGCAGCAGGATGGCAGGTGAGGGCGGGTCAACACGGCACATGCACTGTGTGCTGTCAGTTGTGAGCATGCACAGCCCTTGACGTTGGACGCTTACATCAAATCTGCCAAGGTTGGGCTTCAACTTGCCAGATAGGACCTTCAGAGCTGTGGACTTGCCAATTCCATTTGTTCCCACAAGTCCAAGTACCTACAAACAGGCCTGTCTGGGTACAAAACAGCTGACAAATCTAGTAAGGTATGAGAACCTGGACAATCTGTTTGCGGCACACCTGATGGTTCTACATGCACAAAAACAGGAAAATTCCACTTGCAGCACAGCTGATATGCAGCTGTAACACAGCTGATGTGCAGCTGTGCACAGCATAGAAGACTGCAAAGGGCATGCTGCAAATGCAGCTGATGCAAATGAGCTGATATGCATAAGCAAGACACAGCTGTTCAGTGTAATTTGACAGTCCGAACTGCAAAGTAGAAGCTTGCAGCTGCCCCTTGCACAAGCACCACAGCATTCATTATTACCTGCCCAGGTCTCGGGACAGGAAGTCTATGCAGCTTGAAAGAGTTTGCACTGTATCTGTGAGTTGTCTCCTTCTCCAAGTTCTTCGGCAAATTGATGATCATGATGGCATCGAAGGGACATTTCTGCAAATCAAGCTTACGCATGTGATGGCACTCATGTGACATGTTTGTGGCCAACTGTCAAAAGGTGAAAGAATGGAATGACTTGATACCTTGACACAGATACCACAACCAATGCATAGCTCCTCACTGATCCAGGACACTTTGCTGGTTGGTGCAACCTCAATGCACAGCTTCCCTGCAGAAGCAAGCACACATAAGCAATGATTTCAGTGTCCACTTCGCGTATGCATGTGCTCACAGTGATCACTCACCAATCTTTACCACAGGACAGCTTTTCTTGCATTCCTGTCTGCATTTCTTAGGCTTGCATCTGGACGCAAACAACATGTGTTAGCTCAGTCTAGTTCCGCCACTACATTACTTGACCTTCTGAGCTGCTGACCTGTCTGCGTTTACAATAGCAATACGTGTAAGTATGTCGTTGTCATCCTTGTTGGACTTTTTCTTTGGGGGCATAGCGCCCTCAGATGAGAGCTTCGCTCAGAAAACAAGATTTTCACGGAGCGCAGAAGTTGTTCAAGGGGCCAAGTGCACCTACTGCACTGGTGTGTGTGACGAGTGGTAGCTCGCTTCCAAGGTGGCCACCTCAGCAGTCCTGCCATCAAGCTCAGCACAGCTCAACTTTGCTACCTCCTGCATCCAGCACAATCCCCCTAGCATGCAGAACGTTGTACAAGTTCCCATAGCTTGGACAACCAAGTGCGTGAGCACACAGCACAAGGGATCATGCTGCTGCATGATATCAGCATCAACTGGCTTTTAACTTCCATGAAAGTGCGTTTGCAGTCTAGACACTGCAGGCTGATGGATGTTGTTGATTGAGATGATGTGACACTTTGTCTGTCAAAGATTGCGTCTAAACAGGCCATACCATTCTTGAATTTCTCAAGCAGACCTCCAATGCAGATTGTGCTCAAGCGGTTTGACCAAAGATGGCAGTGGTTCGTACCCTGACAGCCTTGAGCTCATGCAGGAGAAACTGCAAACCCCTCCTGTCAAACTGTGTGCTTCCTACCAGAGCAGCCAAGGCAACCTCAAGGGATCCAATCTGCAGGTGCAAAGCACATACCTTTTGAAATACACGGAGTGCGGAGAACTTGCTAAGGCAGTCAGTATCAAAGGAAAACTTCGGGTAACACTTCACACGGAGTATGTAACCACATGAATTCTGCTCAGAGTACACACGCTCTGTTTCTGGTCAGTGCCCGAGTGCGAGGAGTCAGGTTTTGCCAGGAAGCTTGCCAGAACTGACTTGTACACCAAGAAACCTCTAGTCTCAAGCGTCTCGCTGATTCTTTGTTCGTACCTTTGCATCGGCTTCGTCCAGCAGCCGGGTCTGCTCGTCATGCCTTGGGTCCTTGAGTTCTGCCATTTCGGCTGTCTCACAAGCTCCTGCCTGTCTGCTCGGTCTGAACAGAGTATTATTCACGCCGCTTGCACCAAAACACGCAGACGCTGCTTCGACCGAGCGTTGTCTATGCCCGGAGTTTGAAGCGGCAGACACTACCCATCGACAGCTTGAGAGATGAAAGCTCGTTGAGCCAGATTGCGCCCTTCGCCCTGGAATCATAATGCCCTCAATTTATTGTTGCCTCACAAGTCTGACAGGTAGGTGGCTGATTTGAACCATTGCAGCATGCCTTGCAAGTAGGATGTGAGTATGTAGTACCATCTTAGCTGTTCATCGTGTATGCACAGTTGACTTATCGCACAGCTGTTCTTGCTTACTGTCTGATTTGTGATGCTTCACGCTAAGGCAGAGGTCTTGACAGACCCCATGCACACAGAGCATGAAGCTGTCAAGGCAATGTTCACCTGTGGTCCTGATGCAGTGCCTTTCTTTCAACCCATATCGCTTCTAGCAAGGAAACAAATATACACAAAGAATGAGGCAGCAGCAGATCTGGCAGCTCTGCAACATCTTTTCATCAGCCAGTGCGCTCAGGGCGTGTAACAGCAACATCTCTGTGGGTAACAACATCCGCAAGCACTGATGATAGTCAGGGTAGACTCATCTGACATGGTGGGCAGGCATCATGCACAAAGGCATCTAGCAGATGGTTGTATTGGCAGCTACGTTGGTGGTTGCAGCATGACGACAAAGACCATGAGGGTCACAGTCACAGCATAATCATGGCAAATCTGCGTTCCACATGACTCTGCCAGCAATGCAGGAAGACTAGCTAAGACTAGCCACTTGCAACAATGACACAGCATCACAGCAGTTGCTCCCCATGCCCCCAAGCCTGTGAGTGGGCAGAGCAAACGCATCCTCTTGCGCAACTTGCTTTGCCTCTTTGGCATGGCAATCCCGTGTACATCACTGTCTCAGCAAAAGTGCACAGATGTGATGTAGCAGGGTCACCTTCTTGCCATCAAACAGGCAACATGATCACTCACAATAATAATCAAACTGTTTGATTCATTCTGTGAGTGATCATGTCAGATGCTTGAGAGAAGCGGTCAAATCACATATATGGTCACATCACATATATGCTGACAAGAACTTTGGCTAGCATGTCAGTCTATACTCAATGGCCACTAAGAATGCAAGCTGAATGACCTACCAGTTTGCCAATCAATAAAGTGCTCAAGCATAATGGAGGCAAGCATGGCAGGCAAAGTGGTTTTCTATGTGCTCTTTTGTGTAGTTCAGGTATGGTGGATACAGTTGCTTGTTTACAGCACAATACATGATGATAGTTGACCTTTGCGCCGTCACAGTGTGACAACCATACCCCGGAACGGTGCACTAAAGGTCGGTTGTAGACCATGATATGGTGCACTGTACTAAAGTGCACCATCTAGTAGATTGGGGGTTTGCTCATCCCTAGTTTATGCCTTACGTGGAAGCAGTGCAACACCTGCCCATTAGTGCTCTGTTTTGTATGCGGCTCACATGACGGCTGGATTGCCAAACTGTGCCCAAATTGCAGGCTGAATGGGAGTATACAGTGACCCACAGGTCTAGCTAGAGAGACCAGTACATCTCAGGGAGTGCTGTGGAGATTACACTCGCAGTTTGCGTTGAAAATGCTACAGGACAATAATGCTTGCAAGCACTGTTGGAACACATTCGTACATATTCCTGCTGCAGACTCAGTTGCACATCGGTCATGTCGTATCAAAGTGTGTCAAGCAATCAGAAAACATTACTGCAGTGCCCATGACAGAAGCTACAGGTCACAGACTATGGCTGCTGTGCATGCATGGCATGATTAGCATCGGACGCCTGGCCTGCAGGTCTGTCCGACTACAATAACAGATGCACAGCTCAATGTCAGGACTGGACTGGCCACTTAAAACCAAAAATCGACCTCTGATGCCAATTGCTGATGCACAACCACATCCACTCACAAGTCTGGTGATGACAGTGCACTTGAATTGCTTCAAAGTCAACGTGCTCAAGCTTCCCAGGTTGATCTTCTCGTATAGCTGAACCACAACAGTGGTAGATCCTGCTCATGCAATTACTGCTTCTCTGCAGCTTCTGCCTTGTCAAGAGTTGCCTTGACAACATTCTCATACCTCAGCTGCAACAGTGACAACCGAAATCAGCATAATCAATGAACAGTCAACCGGTGAGAACAAGCAGCAGCTTCACAACATTTGTACAGTCTCCATGCAATTCAGGGACAAAACAGGCATGGATCACTCACCAAACGCTCAATATCCCTCTGTGAAACCTTGTCTCCGCTGAAGGCATATCCAGTGCCCTCCCAGTTTGGTCCCGAGGTGTCACTCTTGTTGCCAAAGAGACTCCCAACAGTGGTAGTGACAAAGTCGCGAAGGTCACCCTCGGTCTTCTTGCCTGTCTCTGGGTCTTCATACAGATATGTGCATGTGCCGCTGTCTGAGATTGCACTGGGGTCATAGTTGGCAGCCTGTAACAGGACGAGCAAAATGATGTTGTTGCATCACAGAGCATGATGCATCAAGGGACAGCCTCTGTGGGTACAGCAATCAGTAAAGCAAGCTCACATTGGGATCCATGCAGCCTGCAATCTGCTCTCTGGTCTCCTTGACTGCCTTGTACAGTCTCCTCAAGCGTGGAACATCCCCCTCATGGTGAGACACTTTGCCAGAGAAACTGCCTGCAGAGCAGACCGCAGCTCAAATTTGTGATCCTGCAACGTTGCACGACAATGCTGTGAGAAAGACTCAATCCTACGTACCTCCAGACCAGGGAACATTCTCCTTTGTGGGACTGAACACTGCAGCTGCAGCTTCTGACAGATACTTGCCGACATCGCCGAGGCCTGCCTGGACCGTGAAAGAACCACGGTGCTGTTGGGACACAGTGGACTGGTGAGCACGCTTCAGCTGTGCCAGACTACCACCTCTGAAGGTAGACTTGCATGTGACAGATCTGTTGTTTGTGCTGCACGTTGCAGGAGTCTTTGCCGCTTGCTGGTGCATTGCACATCTTGTCGAAAGCTGAGGTGCGATGGCAGATCCGAGCATGGTGACGCTTGCCATTGTGCAAACGATGTAGTCTGTGTTGATGCTCACCACTTGTGTCACCTTAGCCAGTCAGTGATCCAGATTCATGATGGGTGCTCCGAAACCAGTAGTTGCAGACAGTGCTCTTGTTGTTGCTTTGACTGCAGCACTTGTGCTGATACCACATCAATGCTGCTGCAGACCTCTTTTCGCTTGCGAGCCTGCTCAGTGTCACTTGTCGCGTTTCCAACGTTAAGAAGAGCTATCGCCGTTCAGTCTCTTCGTCGCCAGCATCGTCAGCCAGTGCGTCGCTGCACTCATCCCAGCACAATGCCGGCAGCTGCACAGCAGACGTTCTTCCTGGACGAGTTTGCACACAAGCAGTTCAATGACGTCAATCCCGACTACAGTGGCACGCGTATATACTTTGACTCGGCGGACTTTGTTGCGCGGATCCAGCAGTACCACGATGACGGCCGAGAGCTCATCGGAGGCTACGCCCCATTTTGCAAGCACATTTTTGTTCCGAATTTCACTGGAGCCAGGCTAGGGTCTTTAGTCATCACTCAGGAAAACAGACACCTACTGCGATCAGCCTACAGCAGAAGGCGACCTGAGGAGTTACCCGTTCTAAGCAGGCATGCTCCAAATTTGACTGCTGAGACTTGCCGTCTGATTGTGCGTCCAAATCGATTGACTGCACCAAGTTAGGTGGTTCCAGCTACAGGATGTTCAGCCTGTTCCCGAGGCAAAATTCTTGGATTGCATTCTGTACTCTCGGGACCAGCTCATGAAGGAGTATGAAGCTATGCCTGAAAAGGGTGATCCTGCAGACCTTCCTGAGGTGTGCCGTACAATTGTACTCAGCATGCAGCATACAAACTTGTGTTCGCTGTGGCTTGTGGACTGATGTGCATTGGTTTGATGAATCCTGTTAGGCACCTTGGGGAATCATTAGTGTGAAGGCACAAGATGAGGACTACGAGACACCCATGCAGCCAATCACCATCATGAGGAACTCCCTGGTAAGATGCACAGCTGCACACATATCGATTGCACATCATTGTATCAAGTCCTGCTGGCATTGCTCAGGGCAGCCACATGTTGCATGATGCACAAAGCTGCTGTCTCAATATGCATGTAACAACTACTTGCAGACCTCCTTACAGCCCATCACTCTTCTGTTCAGTTAAGTGGTACTGGCTTCCTCCTGCATGTCCCTTTGGCATTTTCTTTCCAAAATTGATACTGTGATAGTTGCAGCCATGTTTACTGACCCCATGCTGCTACCCGGCATATACTGCAAAGTCTGAAACATGTTTTGCATTCAGATCATTTGCTGAAATGCTTCAGGGCAAAGCAGAAGGTGGCAGTGGAGTGCCACTGGATAAAGACACCTATGAGGAGTCTGTGGCTTTCTGGGACACCCACGCAGCAATTCTTGTGTGTCAAAAGCCGTGGCGAATAAGATGGTGGCAGTTCGACCTGGTTCTGATGCTGTTGGCTATTTTGTGATCAATCTCCGTGCTGTACCGCAATAAGGCAGGGTTTTGCTCGAACAGTTTACCCACTTTTGCTCCAACAATTTGCACACAGGACTTAGTGATCTCATGCAAGGCATCCATTTATGAGCGTATGCGTTTAACCTTGGTTTTCATCAGATCAGAACATGCATGAAGCAGTCACACGACAAGCAGAAACACGTGTGCAGGTGTTTGCACTGCTCAAACGGCTCAATGACTGTGCTTCGAAGCTGACTTCAGACCTTGCTCAGAACAGCAATGTACTTATGCTTTTGGGCAGAAACATACGGAAAAAAGCACTGTTGCATGCATAAACTTCCGGCCTGGCGTTCTAAACTTTTTGGGACAGCCCAGCCAAAGTGTCTCGCTTCTGTGAATCTGATGCCAAAGGCTGCTTGTTGCCCGGAGCAGCTAGAGCCATCAAATTAGAAACGTTGATCGGGCCCTCCTTGGCCTCACCATAGGCGTTCAGCTTCTCTAGAAGCATACGCAGCTCATCCTCACCCAGTTGGTCTCCCAGGAAACTCATAGCTGTCTCCAGCTCCTCTCTGCTGATCTGCAGCAAACCAACAGTTCCCTGTTGTACCAGACCAATGACACATAGGGTGGCCCGTGTGCTGCGTCGCTGCACTCCCAAGACTGCAGAGTAGTGATATTGATTGAGCTTGTACAGAAGGGACACTGATCAGCCTGTGCAGCAGCTTGATACTCATGCGGTCAGACAATGACGAAGACTGAGAGACAATTGCAGATCCTGTGTATAGTCAGAGAGAGTGCCTGCCATGAGCCTAGACCATGAAAGTTTGACTTGCCCTGTACAGCTTCTAGCTTGCCCTGGAGTTGCTTTTCTGAAACCAAATCCTTGCATCGCTCCGTGAGGGCTGATTACTGACAGCGTTTCATGACACAAAAATTGTGGGAACCTGTCAGCCTGAAGCATATCATACATGTCCTATACCTGCTCTCTGCAGCAACATCATCACCATCATGCATCACCGTCAAAACAAGTTTCCTGCATCCATGTGTGGGGCCTTACCAGGCCATCATTGTCCAGGTCCAAGATGTGCATGCGCTCCCCAATCTTCTCATCCACAGCATCCAGCTCAGCCTCAATGCGGCTGAGAATGCCGGAGACCTTGTCAGCAAGACGCTTCTGAGGCACAATCTCCTTCAGCTCATCTGGCCTCTCCACCTGAAGACAACACAAGTGACCATCACAGAGAGAATCTACAGCTAACAATGTTGACAACAATACTAAAATTGCAGACAACGCCTATGGAGCCTGTCCTGTACTGCTGCAGGGATGCTGCACTCTGCTGTCATCTGTGTGAGTGCTGCTGACAAAGCTTGACTCTGGAGTTCATGAGCAGCTCGTTAATGCTATTTGACTGCAACTGTTGGCACTTCACCCATTGGCATTGCATGTGTCATGAACATGTCATTGGCATTGCATGTGTCATGAACATGTCATTGCATGGTGATGGACAGACGCCCGTGCCAGTCTAAATTGTGTTTGTGCAAATTGTCTCAGGACTGCTTGCAAAAACAGGTCACCCCACAACCAGCAAATACACATCATTCCCACTTCCAAAGTTAGCTGAGGCATGTCTGCATGCTGCCCTGACCAGTATGCATAAGGTGAGATAAAGCTTGAGTGGGTCATTCTGAGTCCTGATGGTTCCCTTACGGCCATTTCTTATTTTGGCACAAGTCTCGACATTAAAGGTCTGTGGTAGATACTGTCACAGACATATATGCTGTTTTGCTGGTATGTGAACACAGGCAGGTTCTTCTGTGCAGTTGAGGGCTCACATGCACGCCACCATGGTGGAAGACCATGGACATGGAGCCCCGGTTGGAGACCTCCCCATTGAGGCGGGTGATCTCAGTCTTCACCAGGTCCATGAAGGTCTCACGCTCTGTGCTGACGCCACTGCCACTTGCAAGGACTGCCAGCGCACTGCAGGCATGCACAGACAGCCTCAGTGTGAGGAGCTTTGGGCAAGCAATTTGCAGTCAGTCCTTGTGATATAACCTGCTGCCAAAACAACTGCCAGAAGATGCTGTCTTGTTGAACTGACAGTGACTGGAAATGGGCCAAAAGGTCGTTTTGAGCCTCATGCTGCCAGCAGATCATCCTGGATCTGGGTCATGCTCTGATCACAACACACCTCACAAAGATCATCATAATTGTGTTTATTATCAACTTGTTCTGTGTAGCAGCAGACCTTTTCAAGTCCCTCTTTTGAACATCATAGCCACAATCTAGAGGCCAAGAGCCGACATTGCATGACAAATGGAGACAATACATGATGTTTCTATATTCAACCCCATTCACATACTGAAGAAGTTGGGAAAACCAACCTGATGACCTTGCGCATCTTGTCCTCCTTGGCCAGTGCCAGCTTGGTGGTCTTCTCCTCCTCAGACTCGCCGGCGTCCAGCACGTCCATCACTGCACTGGCAGCCGCCTCACGCACCACAGCTGCAGCTGCTGCGGCAGCTGCCATCTCAGGCGCGCTCTGACCCGGCTGCAGCGTTGCAAGACCATGAACATCAGACACACAAACCCATTGTTGCACATGCATTGCTCAGGAACACATCATATGTGTGAGGACTTGTGACCACACTCAGTACATGTTGCTTGGGAACTGCACCCCGTCCCCAGGAAGCCCCCAGGCAGCCTTGCCTAGGCTGACCAAATGGAGTCATTCAGCATGATCACAAGCAGTAATGATGCCACAACTGAGCAAGACAGAGAGAAGGGAGCAACAGAAGCCAGGGAAAAGAGTGTAGCTCTGCATGGGAGATCTCTTGAGGCCTAAGAGTGAGTGTCATGTGCATGACGTTTGCACGTGTTGGTGACACATTGCACTGTATGCAGGACATATATACATAAGCTGAAAGTAAGCCCAACTCGCACATACACACACACTGACATTGGGAGTGTGTGTGTATGTGCCAGTTGGTGCGCGGCACTGAGTCGTTGAGAGTGTTGCGCAGCAGCCAGCAAGAGCAAAGGACCCAATGGCTGTAGTGGCACCTGTAGAGTCTGGGAAGAGGGTTGCAGCAGGGCCTCAGCCTCCAGCTCCTCCTCCTTGATCAGCTCCTCTTCACGCTTCAGGTACTCCAGCTTACGCGAGTACTCCACAGCCTTGTCGCCCCTGCATCCACACATGTGTCAGGGTGAGCACCACATACTTGGCATTAAATGCTTGTCAGCAGATGCTTGGCAGCAGATGCAGCGCATAGCAAGATACGCGGTGCTTGGCAGCAGTTGCAGCGCTGCCTGTTAAGAGAAAAGAGCTGAGGCAGTGGTGCAGTGATTGGCCAAATTCAGCTTCAGGCAAATGGCTTTTATGCGCATGCCTTGTTACTGTGTTCCTCTCATTCAGAACATGCTGTCTAGGGCTTTGACAACAGCGCATAAAGTTCATGCAAGGATGCAAAGATGGCCTACCAGAGACAGATGCATCTGCAGCATGAAAAGGGTGGGGTGAACTTGGTTGATGATCATGATAACAACAAAAATTAACGCTTTCCAGCTCATGACGAGCTAGGTATGTGCAGGACAAGTCTTAAACTGGTTTAGTCTGAACCCAACTCGACATACATCATTGCTGTTGCACTGGCTGCTGCAACAGGACTATACACACAGCGCTACTCAGAACTGTATGTGATTCTAGGAGAAGACGTGAGTGCATGAGTGCATGAATGAGCGAATGAACTTGCACTGTACAGATGGGCGTGCAGTATGAGCAGCCGAGCTTTGATACACAGTACGGGGAGTGGCAAACTTACTCTTCATGACCAGCTTCCAGGCTGGCTTCTGTGATGACTTTGCTGGGCAGTGAGCTGATGGTCTCCTTGAGCTGGTCGTACTCAGCACTGGCCTTCTTCTCAGCAGACAGGGGCTGTGTCATGGTGAAGGCGCGTGACAACAGCAGCAGAGATGATGGCAACGCCCTGCAGAGAACCAGACCCTGGGTCAGAATCCCTCACAATGGCAATGTCCTACTGCACAATGTGTGAGAGGGCAACAAAAATGATAACATTGCAAGCATGGGCTAAAGGTATGGGTAAAACTGTGGCCTTCTGAAGGCCATGCAAGAAGGTATTGTTGGCTGTGACATGCAATGACAGAGATGAGAAACAGGAGTTGTACAAGTTTGTACTCGGCAAACTGGCACAACAAGCCAGTTTGTTGCTCAGCTGGTGTCACAGCATTCTTCATGAATTGGTCTGTACCTGTTGAGAGAGAGATCAAGCCATTCTTGCAGCTGTTTGCGCATGAAGGTGACAGCCCCCTCACCATAGGGGGTGCGCATACCCCTGGACCTGCAAGCCCCCCTCAGCTCATCATCTGTGAGGTTGTCCAGACCCTCCTCCTTGATCACCCTGTCATCACTCTGCATCACACTTGCCCATCATGGTCCCATTAAACTCGCACAGTTTTGTCAAATTGCATCTGCGTGGTGTGGTCACATCACACTCTCACATTATGGTCTCATTGCACTTGCACAGTATGGTCACATTGTACCTGCATGGTGTGGTCACATATGCTAAATGTTTCATGCAGTCTGTGTTGGCTATTGAGTCTGTGACACCAGTCCAATTTGCCAATAGCTTGCTGATGGGTGCTGCAGCTGCAAAAGGCTGAGCATGCTATGACTCATTGCTCAGGCCTTTTGATGACTTGGCATAGACTTTTGTCGTAGGTCTAGGTGCTGAGACAGGCAGTCGCAGTCTGGGAGTGAAGGCAAACTCTGCAACTCCTGACTGACACTTGCTTCTGAATGCAATAGCCATTGACAGTACATCAATGTTCTGGTGCCATGCCCAAGCACCAGTGTGCCATGCCCAAGCACCACTTGTGGGTAACAAAAAGTGTCTCACTGGATGTCATGTATTCCAGTGTCACGTTTATGACAATGAATGAACAAATGAAACTAGACAAACAAAGACATAAATAGATGAGTCGACTCAGAATGAATGAGTGAATGAAAATCGGCTCAAGTGAAGCATAGCCAGAGTGGAGCCTGGGCAGCCCGGTGTATAGCCCTTGGCTTCTCATGACATTGACGCCAAAAGGCGTAGTCTTTCTTTTTCTTTTTCTTTTCTAGACAGAGTGGGAAAAAACAATAACAGATAAACGTTGAAGGTCAGGCCTCACCTTGATCCTGGCAAGGTGTGCCCTGAGGCGACTGGCCAGGAAGGCGTCGGTGCCGAAGGGAGGGATGCCCACAAAGCGGCACAAGTTGACCAGCTGGATGCGCTCCAGGTTGTCCAGAGTCAGCTCATCGTTGAACAGCTGGGCAAAGCGGGTGATCTCGTAGTTGTTTACAGACTCACCAGCTCTGACCTGCAGGGTGATGCACCATGCACTTGAGCTGAGAGTCCATAAGAGCATGCTCTGGGCTGCTGGTGTAGGAGGCTCACGTCATGATCGCTGAAAGGGGTCAACTTTATCCCCCTTTTCTTTTGTGAGAGCAAGAACGTCCATGCCAGTGCACCTGTTGCTCAAAGACTGTTGTTGAGCAGGAATCCACTGTGTGGGTTTTTGTGTCTCCTCAGCACTTCAATGCATGGGGATTGCAGCACCATTGTCAAGGAAGCAAAGATGAGCTTGTTGCACATGCACAACTGACACAGTCAAGAGCAGACGCTGTTGGTGTGATGGGTCTGACACATGCTTAACAAAAGCTATTCACTGCAACCGGCATTCAGTGAAGGCATCAATGCATGACAGTCATGCCTTGAGCTTTTTGTGTCAGTCACAGAGCAGACAGCGCTGACAATGCATCGGCAACCAGGAAACCATGCACCAACATTTTGTAGCTCTGGTCATTGCATGCAGCTCATGTTTGAGAGCTCCTCAAACAACAGCAGCTCAGTGTGGTTGTCAACAGCAGCTAGAGGGTCCCTACCCTCTTCATGAATTGATACAGATCAGCAGCAGATGCCTGTGCAGCCCCAGTTTTGGAAGTGCGCATGTCTTTGGCCATTTCTGAAACAGTGTCTTGCAAGAATTTGGCCACCTCCAGTTTGGCTCCTACCCTCTTCTTCAGCTGCTCTTCTGTCTGCATGCAAGGTGCAGATGCGTTTATGAGCAAATACCAAGTGTGATGCTCTGTGCACAATGTGCAGGCTGCAGGCTAGCATGTCAGAAGAGCTGTATCAGGGCATGTGTTTTGCCAAAGAGTGATGGTGTCAGCCTTGCATTCAAGATAGCAGCACGCCAAAACGTCTGGCACAGTCTTAACGTCTTTCATGTCTGGCATGCATGTCTGAATAGGCATGCTTGCAGTTCTGATCACCTTCAGTTTATCTTCAAAGGTAGAAGGCAGCATGTTGGGGAAGACTTTCAGAGCAACTGGCAGCAGGACCTCCATGAAGGGCACCACCAGAAAGATGATGAAGGGCACTAGTCTGAACACATCAGCTGTGGTCCTAGTCAGCTGCTTGCGCTCACGTCTGCAGCACAGGCCCTTAGCCCTTTCTACTGGCCATACTATGGTATGATGCTGCTTTTGTACAGCATGGCTGGTGGCTTCAGTGTGCTGCTGATGTGCTGGACAGTTGAGCATGACTGCATATGGCCTGTGTGTGTGAGCCCCAACAGCAGTACGAATATCTGTGGCAAAAACTCATGGCAACATATACGCAGCATCATGCTGAGCAATACCTGGACAGGTTTTTGCCTTGAAGCACCCGCTTGACAAGCCTGGATGCAATCTTGACGTCAGCAGCAAGCAGTTTGAAACCGACCTGCACAGCAGCCCCATCAGCAAGCAGAATGCAAAGACAACATGGGACACACCATCTGCGCTCATAAGCAGATGCCAAGATAGTCAACACAGTGCGGACTTACCCAGTAGTGATGAGCCTCCTTCTTGATTGTGGTCCACCAGCCCTTGTACACATTCAGTTTGTCTGCCCAGGGCAATGCTATGTGGCGCGTTATTGCACCTGGTATCGCAAAGGTGAACTTCACTACCACCATGGTACCAGTGATGAGGGCATTCTTCACTGTAACTGCCCGCTGCCGCCACGTTGTCTCTCCAGTTTGATTGCGCTCAACCTTAGACTTTGTTGCACGCAGGTGGTCCAAGACAGCATCGCACAGCTGAGCGCCTGGTGTCGCTGAGGAAGTTGATGATGAAATCTCTTTCTGATTCTCTAAGGGTGACTTGACCTCGTCTTTATTGTCGTTCTTGCTTGCAGTGGATGGTGATGCTGCAAGCTGATGCACTGCTGACCAGCTTTGAAATGGGCGTGGCTGGAAGAAGGAATGATCCTGCCATTGGTGCTGTGATTGTCTGGCAGCAATGCTCACTTGGCTTGCGGCTCTTATTGCCAAAAATAGGTCTGCTTGCCCCGCTATACTGTTCCGTGTGATTTCAAGACAGCTGACGTGCTGCCGGAGAAGCAACCCGCAACTTCTCTGTGCCGCTCGTCTCATTGCCATATTGATGGATCAGTATGGTTCCTGGGTGTGATTGCTGTCCACTGACAGGTTGCGTGGGCTGGGTCGTAAGATCATAACAAGACTGTTGATTGTCTCGGGTCGCGCGCGCTGCTGAAACTGTGCGTGTGTAGCCGACTACGTCGTCAAACCAAAGCACATCGCTGCTGCAGTCGCCAGGACCCTCGTGCTCAGTCGATCGGAAGCTGTCGCAGCAAGCATCAAACCGGCAATTGACAAACACCTTCGTCACCGTTTTGCACCTGTGCCGGAAAACTTCAATCAATCACTGTATCAGTGTACTGTATCACTTGATATTTAGTATCAAGTATTCAACACATTTTCTAGGTGGTATGAATCCTTTGACACATTTGGCTAAGTTGCAGTCTTGTTTCTCAGAAACAACAAAATACCAAGTGTGACGCAGACAAACGCAATCATCATCAGGACTCTATCACCTTGCTTAGAACAAATTTATTTAAACAAGGGTAGGACTTCTAGAAGCGGAGATCTTCTCCTTCTTTATTCTGATGTGGCCCTTGGATCAGCCGTGCTCCGGCCTTTGTTTAGGCTTGTGGTCTCAAAGGACCATGTCTGTCGTGAAGTCACTGACATTCGGTGTGACACAGGCATGACGCCAGGCAGGCCCTAGCCTAGGCTAGGCTCTGCAGCTGTCACAACCTATGATGCATAGGTGGCACTGTCATTGTCAGCCAGCTGATAGCTACAGCTTATAGGCAAATTTTAAGTTTGAGGAACATAGTGGCACCGGGAAAACTAGCCTGTCCTTGCATCAAGCGTGCCCAAGGGTCAAGTTTGCCTGCTGACACTGCCTGCCACTCTGCACTGCCGCCATAGATACCATAGTCGTTAGACACATGCCAGCTTGTTGCTGCAGTCCAGGTCCACGGCCGTTGCAGCAGCTTGCTTGATGCCAGCACAGCTGAGCCGGCTGGCGCCATGCCTTTGCAAAGAATTTTGTGGGCCTCGCACACGACATAACAATACCGATGATGTCCAGCATTTAGCACTTTACCAAGCTCTGCAAATTAGTGTATCCTTGGGAAAGTGTATCTGAGATCCAATCTATCAAGGAATGTCCATCATTCAAGTCATAAACTTTGGGGACGCTGTGCAGGGTCAGATCTATCCCCTGCAGCCTCTGGGCGGCCGATGAGGTTCACCTAAGATCGGTTCAGTGTTGCGCAGGTTGTGCGGGGTACACATTTGGTGTGAACGGCAAACATCGAAACACATAGGTCGAGCTTGATTGCGCATCTTGTTCGACTCTGCTCAAAGCAACAACTTTCTGTGTGTGCCCATTGTTTGCCTGGAGCTGAACAAGATCACAAGTGGCTTGTGCAACGCTGCCAGCAGGTACTGTTGGAGCGTGGCTCGCAATCAACCGGGCGTCAACTGCATCATCAGTCTGGCTGCAAGCAGGATCCAAAGCCACCTTCTGGGAGAGTCTGGAAGAGCCTGGGGCTGCTGCTATCAGCCCTGCCCTGCCAGATGGGCTGGCTGCTGCATCAGCCGAGCTTTGCCCTACGCACAAGCATGACTTGCAAATCACTCACAAGCCCGATGTAGTCAGCTTGCAGAATGCAACTGTCTCCACCACAACGCTGGTCTGCAAAGGACAACACTGGGCACACGAAGACCACCGCATTTTAAAGCCAAAGCAGACATCGAAGGTGCTTCTGATGTGAATCGGCAGAAGGCTTGTGTGTGAAGAAGAAGCCTGTTATGAGATCTGCAAATCAGTGCATCCTTGGGGACCTGCATCCCAGATCCAATCTCCCAAGGAAGCCTGTTATGGACCCAGTCCCGTACTGTACCTGAGGTGCTTTTGCTCTTCAGCTCAACGTGGTCAAAGCTCAGCTGCCCTGAAGGACTGGCTCCAGCTGCTGCCCCCCTGGCGCTGTCCCTTATGTCCTCTGGCACAGAGCTTGGCGTGGTTGCACTCGACGCCTTCTGGCGCATCTTGGCCTGTGCTCTCAGGGCATTGCCCAGGCCAGCCAGCAGCTCCTGAGGCGGGGACGGCCGCTGACTTCTGCCACTCACACCTGCCTCGGCCTGTACTTTAGGCTGTGCTTTCTGGTGCGAGTGAGCTGAGCGCCCCGAGTCCAGCCTGAGCTGGAGCTTGGACTCTGAGCTGGCTGGGGCAGAGGGAGGGGACTCATGGCAGGCTGACTCAGCACGTCGGGGTTGTGACGAAGGGTCAGTATGAGGGTGCTGCGGCGACAAAGCAACAGGGGGGTTGGCAGGGGCCGCAGAAGCAGATGAGGGGGGCTGATGAGGGGTTGCCTGAGGGGGTTCAGAGGAGGAGGATGGAGCCTGCTGGGAAGAAGAGGAAGGCTGACTATCCTGCCTGTGACTGGCATCAGTCAACATCTGCTGCGGTAGAACCTCCGAAGAAGAAGAGCACTGAGGCTGTGCTGTGGCCTCAGAGGGTGAAGCCTGTGCTTGTGGATGTGATTGTGAAGAGGAAGAAGGGGCAGGTTCCACAACTGCATGAGGCTGGGAAGCTTCGGCCTGCTGCTGAGTGGGCACATGCGCAGCAGCCCTTGGGGATGCTCCTGCTGTGGACTGCTGAGCCTCAGATGTGGCCAAACCTGCATCAATCACAGTCACACACACTTTGAGATTGCCCCATACTAGCAGCATCTCCAGTGGAAAGATGGGAGCAGAGGTCAGAGAGATACTTGCGGCGACCATACATGCAGCTTGGTTTTGCTACAACACATCCTTTGTTGTCTGCAGTATAATCAAACTTGTTGGCTGCTTAGGCATTGTAATCTGTCTCCGTTTCTGTTTCATCTCAATGCAGCAATCCCACGCTTCTGCCATGGTAGTCATGCCAGGCAGCAAGATTCACAAATGCTGAGACAAGCATGCAGCCTGCAGCATAGTACCAAACCCAGAAGAGACCAACCAGAGAGCCGATACTTGCTTAGGAAGTAGGGCAACAGATTTGAGGCCCAGGGCATTGCCTTGTCACGCCCTTAGGAGGCAACAGCTGGCAGCATCAAAAGCAAGAGACTTACCGGCGGGCTGCCGTTCTTCTTGCTGAGTTGGGCGAGGAGCAGCGCCCAGATTGGGGTTCTGGGCAGGCCGGGTGGGTCGGGCCATCTCAGCCTTCTTCTCCTTCCTCTTCTGCTCTGCTTCACTCTTTGCCTTGATTGCCTGTGTATGCTGCAGAAATGTGACGCCTGGACCGGAAACGGTGATGCTGCCATTCCATCAATGAAGAAGCATATCTAAGGCACAGGCTGATTTGTGTTCACACATCCTGTCCGTCTTATCTCTGTCAAGCTGAGAGGGACAACCTACCGAAGCATGGTTTAATTTGGTGAAATTCTGCTCATACCAGACAAACTCTGAGATATACTTCGCTCAGCAAGAAAGCTGCTGGCATAGTGAGGTCCAATATTGGTAATGTCAGCATTGCTTGCTTCTTTCCAAAACCAGCATCTCGCAAGCTCAACAAAAGGGAGTGAGGCAACAAGCGGCCAGATAGGTGCCGCCACTCACCTTGATCTCAAGGATGGCCTTGTCAAAGAGCATCATGAAGTCCCTGATGACGCGCAGCACCTTGCTGGGGTCTGTGGCATCGTACCCCTCCCCAAAGTACTCAGTCACCTGCTGCATCTCTGCAGTCACCTGCTTCTCAAACTCCTGCACACGTTGGACATCTTCGTTGTCCCCAAGGGCTGCTAACAATAATAATAACAATGATAACATCGCTTTCCAGCTCATGATGAGGTTGGTACGTGCGGGACAAGTCTGGTTGGCTGCTGCTTATTGCTATAGATGCGAATATGTGCTACACGACAGGTTGGCTTGTCACATCTCATGCTGAAGAGCTGCTCAGTACTGCTGTAAGCTTCCAGTGCTACACATTGCTCAGCAACTGTGTTGAGCTGTGCTTGTCACACACTGTGCTAGTGAGAGCTACAGGCCAAGCCAACTGCAGTCTCAAAGCAAAGCGTAATGCTGACTGTGCTTGCGCGCCTGAAACTCTGGTACTTCAGCTGTCAAGACCCCACAAACAGTCTCTTACAACATGCTGTGCACTGCAAGCTCAGTTTGCACAGGTCAGAGATCAATGGCCAAGGACATCTGCATTTTCTGAAAGCCACTGTTTCCCGTGGGGGTAGGAACTCAGACTGAGCCTCAAGGGGTTGTCTACGTGCATCAACTGCTTGAGAGGAAATGGCCAGCACCATCAAGCACGAGGAATGAGAAAAGAAAAGAAAAGACTACGCTTTTCGGCGTCAATTTAATGAGAAGCCAAATGTTATACTGGGCTGCTCAGGTGTGACGAATTATGCACATGCATACTGTTGCCCAGATGCATATCATGGTATGTGTCTGCTGCTGGCTGACAGCTTGCTGTTGCTTGAATGCAGCAATGAGGTGCAAGACTACCTCAGCATACAAGAGCCGATGTCCCCTCACGGGGTAGGGCCTTAGCCTCAGCAAGACTCGTAGAAAAGAAAAGAAAAGACTACGCCTTTCGGCGATAATTTAGTGAGAAGCCAAGTGTTATACCGGGCTGCCCAGTGCAAGACTCGTAGATCTATGCTGGCAACCATCGGCGTAGCACTATCACGACCAAATAAGAAAGGTCACCTCAGCATCTGCAAAGGTGCTCTTGGCATGCTCATGGAAGGTGATCATGAGGTCCCCAAACTGGCGGTGGGCAAAGGCACTGTTGGCATCCACCCCGGCAGCCTTCAGGATCTCGGTGTTCACCTTGCTCAAGCCCCCTTTCAGGTCATTCAGCAGCACCTTGATTGCTGAAATCTGCAACAGACAAAGGCTTTTACTCCCACAATGTAGCAGTTTCTAAAATGTTGGCATCCACACCGGCAGCCTTCAGGATCTCAGTGTTGACCTTGCTCAGCCCCCCTTTCAGGTCATTCAGCAGCACCTTGATTGCTGATATCTGCAACAGACAAAGGCCTTTACTCCCACAGTGTAGCAGTTTCTAAAATGTTGGCATCCACACCGGCAGCCTTCAGGATCTCGGTGTTCA
>JAABUP010002476.1_pt1 | contig 35584 bp, 49 predicted proteins | sample 5559201 | NCBI WGS metagenome assembly JAABUP01 (sample SAMN10711887, study PRJNA513373) | rock metagenome | isolation source: Antarctica rocks | place: Antarctica
CCTGAATGGCAGGTTCTGCCAAAAACAGATGCCACAGTACAGAGCAGTCTGCAAGAAACCTTCAGCTGCCCTGTCTGAGACCTTGTCGTCTGCTTGTGGCTTTCCTGATTGGAGCCGAGCATTCCTAACTTGGACTTCTCCAAGCACATTGCGCACCCCTGGGAGCAAGCTGTCAATCCATGGCTCTGGGACCGATATCTGTAGAGACTGTTGAGGTAAGAGCACCACAGACTGACATTGCCATGACATAGCTATAGCAAGCTGAGGACACAATCTCACCAGGGCTCGCCCACAGAAGTGCCGCCTCATGAAGGAGGTCTGATCCCAACCAGCAGCAATGGCAAACGCAACAAGCGCTGAAAGAGGATTTTTCTCCAAGTAGGCTTGTTGCAACGTGCCTCGTGCCCAATGACCTGCCGCCAAGTGTTGCAATGGCACATGCATCGACAGTTTGACACATGACAAGCTGGGCTTGAGCGTGCAGCTAGTGGGCTTACCCCATATGCTCAGCAGCTCACCGCCAGCTCCCCCACTGGCTAGCAGAATTACTCCACTGTCTCTGCACGACAAATGTCATGTGTCCTTCCTGTCTGGTAACAGATTGCAAGCCATTACAATTGAGTTGAGTGGCCTAGCTGTACAGTTTGCTTAGCTGCACTGACCTGAACAAGTGCAGCACTTTAGATTTCACTACGGGGGTCCCTTCCACCTGTTGCAATATGCTCTGCAGTGGCTTTGACAAAGCATCGCGATCTTGCTTTTTGTCCGCATGCCAAAGGTCCTTAAACAGGAGGCGGTAGCCCCACCTGTGGAAGCTCAATTGGTAAGGCATTCATTCACGATGGCACCTGGTTTCTGTAAAGCAAAGCCTGACACAGCTGCAGCAGTCTGCTCTCAGAGTTTTACCATGTTGTGTCTTGACTCTGGATCTTGTGCAGGATGTCCAGCCCTGTGAGATTGAGGGTGAATACAAGCAGATCGGCTAGAGCTCCAGCCGCATCCAAATGAGGTTCTTTATGCCTCACAAACCCACTGTACCTCAGCCAGCCAAAGCTATTCACTTTGCCGGTCCTGCATTGAAAAGAAAAGAAAGACTACGCCTTTCGGCATTGATTAAAGAAAAGCCCAAGGGTGAAGTATATTGGGCTTCCCTGTGGGGAAGAGCATTGAAACATGCTTTGATGAGGTTGATGACCATCTTCGGTGTATACGTAACAGTGATCTTTGACCTTCCTTAGGCCATTGTGCACCTTGTGTAAGACGCCTGGTTTGTCCGCCCGGCTTTGTGACATGCAATTGAACGCATTTGCACGGCAACACTGTCCCGAGCTAAACCCCGGGAAAATTGAAATGGAGTTTGTTCCAGACATGCTACCACGCTCAACAAACAAGCCAACACTAGACAGCTGACTTGCGCAAGACCTTCATAGCCTTAATCATGCTTGTAAGCATCTTGCTAGTGATTTTACCTGTTGCGCTGGTGACAACAGCGGCTGCAAATGTGAGCAGTGCGCACAAGCGCAAGTGCAAAGAGTGTAGTGAGACCAAAGTAGAAAATCTGTTTGCAAGCAAGAGGCATCTTGTTTGTAGAGCCTGCAACAGCAGAAAAAGCAGGGCCGCACAGGCACGAAGAGCTGCTGCAACTCCACCGGCCGCTGCCCGCAAGTGCTCAGGGTGCGCTATCACCAAAGCAGCCAATGAGTTTACTTCTGACAAAAGCCAGCCGGGAGGCCTTGACCCCTATTGCAAGCTTTGCAAAAGCCGCTTTAAAGCCAACTACAGGCAAAAGTATCAAGCAAAGCTTGCAGCTGACCAAAACGCAAAATGTACAGTGTGCAATAAGGTCAAGCCTGCAGACCAAATGTGTTTAGGTCAGCCAAGGTGCCTTGACTGTCGCAGTAAGTACAAAAAAGCATATGACGCCAGGCAATACGCAACGGATGAGCACTTCAGACTAAGCAAAATCCTCAGAAGGCGTGTCTTAGGGGCTTTGAAAGGAACTGATAAGGCACAGCGCACAATGGACCTTGTGGGATGCACCATAACAGAGTTCAGGCAGTACATCGTGCAACAGTTTACCACAGGAATGACATGGGAGAACCAGGGATTGTGGCATCTGGATCATAAACGGCCTTGTGCTGCTTGGGATCTGACAAAGCCTGATGAGCAGGCTGGTTGCTTCCATTACAGCAACTACCAGCCTCTTTGGGCCAAGGACAACCTTTCCAAAGGTGCCAAATTGGACTGGTCACCACCAGCTGAGCCATCTTACACCGTGCCCAATGACCAACCAGCCTCAACAAATGACATTGCAGGTAAGTGATTTTACCAAATTGTGCATCCATTTTGCCAAGCACTGTCTTTCTCTTTCCATTGGCAGGCTACTGTTTCTTGCTCTTGTCATTGCAGGCTACACAGGCATCAACCACACAGTGCAGTCATATACAGCAGCTTCAGACTTTGACAACAAGGAAAACAGCAGCTCGATGCTGAATGTCTCTGTACCATATGGCTTTTACACAGCTGCTAGCCATGCTGTTGCCAGCACAGTTGCTACCCAAGGTAAATACCACTTGTTGGCGTCCAATCAAGAGGTTTGTGCTGCAGTGTAGTGTAAAAGCTACTGGTTTGATGGTGATGAAGCTGATGTGCCATCTGTGCAGGCCAACCAAGTTTTGCCAAGAAGGAAGCAATGATTGTACATACAGAAGCCTGCAAGCCATGTGGGTTCTGCAAGGCCTGCAAGCCTTGTTTAGCATCTGATATCAGGAGGCAGAACGGCAAACGACCACTACCATGTCAACGACCTCAAGCTGCTGGGCCGGCGAGCAAAACAGCAAAGTTCTCAGCTGCAGAAGCTGTGACAGCAATGTAGATCTGACTGCAATGTAGCTGTGACTGGCCTGTAGATGTGACTGCAGTGTAGCTGTGACTGAAATGTAGCTGCGACTGCAATGTAGATGTGACTCTATTCAATCTAATAGCCAAATTTGCATGTCGATTGATTTTCTGATAATAAATCTTTGAAAAGCAGCGAGCTGCAGCGCGAGCTGCAGCGAAGTCAGCAGGTAGTGACTCACAGCTGGCTGCACATGAGGATCATTGGTACATGAATGTGAGTATATGTACCATGTGATAGGTTGCATGGGGACAGGCATGCTTCTGACAACTGGAGTCAATGCCAGCAGACTTGGTTTGGCATCCATAAGGTCATCGCCTGAGGACACACATTCCTGAGCTTACCACTTGCGCTGTCTGTTAGTGCAGTGTCAGAGCAGGTCACCACTGCATATTGATCTTACCTCTGAAACCCATGGCAGTCCCAAGAAACACCATGGCAGCTACCTTGCAGCCGCTCCAATGATCACTGTGCTTGATGCAGGCATCCAAGATGCGCTCAACCTCGTCTTGGTCTAGACTAGTGGCTTGGAACCCATCCCTCAAGGGGTTCTGCGATAATTACTAATGTTCTGCGGTCCCACGGAAAAGTTCTGCGACGTACTCTAAGTAACTAAGTACAGAGTCTGACATCGCAACACGGATTTACACGGATCGCGTGTAGTTCCTTACATCCGTGACCTAAGCTTGGTCAATGTGGGAATCATCACGGCTCTTTCGCAGCGCACTTTCGACGACAAGTTCCCCGGGAACCTTTTTCGCAGATACTCCTCGCCCGGCTGCACCAGCTGGCGTGCAGCGCTTGCAAGGAAAGCCAAGCCTGAAGATGGCGCACGTGTGCACTCGCTCAAATGCCTTCTTCAGCAGGAACCCGTTGCCACGGCCTGCTGTGAGCCGATCTGCTGCGTACAGCAATCGCGCTAATCTTGTGCGAGTCAGCGCGCAAAACGGAGAGTTGTTTTTCGTTACCAATAATATTTTCAAGGTCCGATCACTTCAAATCAACATATGTTCCCGTACAACTGACGAGCCACACAATCTGATCAGCGTTGCATACAACAGGTCAAACAGGAGGGCTGTCAGCAGTTCGAGGAAACTTGGAAGAACCGGGTGTCACGCTTGAAGGACACTCCTGGGTTTCTGAGGTTTGTGTTGCTCAGGGGTGACGAGGAAGGTGTGTGCGCCTCTTAGCACATGCCGTGCTTTGCAAGCTGACCATTGCAAGCTGACCATAAGACGTCAGGCCCCAAATGCACGCTCTTGAGTCGGAGCGTGCAGACGACCTTAAGTGCAGATGCTTTGCACGTATTGTGCTATCTGTCAAGTTCGGGTCTGCAATATGGGTTTCGACTTGTATGCAGGTGAATACATCAGCCAAACCACCTGGGCCAGCAGGCAGGCCTTCAAAGATTGGACACAATCCCAGAATGTAAGTGTGCAGCAGGTTTTGAAACCACAAGTTCCTGCTTGCGTACAGCAATTTTTATATCTGCGATACAGTTCGCCAAAGCACATGGCACCAGTCAAGGGGAGCAAGACAAGAAGCCAGAACATGGGAGCAAGCGAGCAGGCATGGCAGAACTGTTGGATGGCCCACCTAAGCCCAGATTCTATGAAGCCGTGACAGTCACAGAGTTATAATCTTTTGCAATGTCAACCTTGAATGCCGTAATATAGAAGTTCAGGCGCCAGGTTTGCACACGTTTCGACCTAAAACAATTCAGAGGTGCGTGGCTGTGTGTTTGGGGTCTGCATCTGTGTGTGATCAACACCCCTGAAATCTAGCCAAATGTGGAGCAGCTGAACTTGCCAATAACCAGACAGCTGTGCTGTAGCCACCAAGTTTTGAGACAAATGCACAAGACTGCAATGCAAATTGCAGTACATGAACAGTCTGACTGTGGCATCAAAAACAGTAATTTGGATTGTGCTGCTAGTGATTTTCACAATGATCACATTTGCCAATAGTGAATGAGCCTTGAGCTTGCATGCTGCTGATCATTGTGAGCGGGAACGTTCAAAAAATCGAATCTCTTTCTTGCAATGCCGAGCAAACACAAATCTGCGTAATCTCTGTTGCACATTGCTTTCTTGCAATGCCAAGCAAACATAGGTCTGCATGACGTCTACTGTTACACATTGCATCCTACACCTATATGCACAGGCGCTCAATGGTCCAAAGCAATACCACAGAACTATCTAGCTGTTGTTTGCGCAGCAAAGGCGCTAGCCCAACCACAAGCCTCTTGAGACAGAAATTGCAGCATTCTAGACCTATGTCAACTTGATGACACCATCTGGCAGCTTGATGAGCAAAGCTGTGAGGGCAACATGCATCTCCTGAAATTCCTCAGCCAGCTCTTCCATCAAGAACTGGAAACTGTACCACCGTACCTGCACATTACTCAATCAACTTAGGCTGCTATCAAATAGCACAAGCAGTCAGATGTGTAATGTAGTCGAAGCATTCCCTGCATACTGAGCCTGAGAGCTTTTCAAGAATCACCTTGGACACGTGGCCTTCTGCTGTCTCAGGGAACAACAGCAGCTCTGCACTGTTGACGCGAGGCAGGCTGATGCTCATTCCTCCCTGCTCCTCACCCTGTACATGGTGACCAAGTAAGCACCCTTATATAGCAATCTTGTGAGCTCAGCGTGCATGAAGTCACTGTCAAGCAGTGTGCTGCCACCATGGTCTGCAGAATTGAGCGCGCACACACATTGATGACATCACAATGTATGGTTTGTACAGAGGTTCAAAGATGGGACATTGGTTTTGAATATACACTTACATGGTTGTAAACCAGGGAATTGGTGCGCGACATGTCCTCTGCTCCAGGCGCTTGCAGCTGAATGCGCAGGCCCTCTGGCAGGTGCGCAAAGGCATCCATGGGGTCCTTCCCTGACGGGGCTGACTGCATGAAGGGGGAGTACAGCCTCCTCTGAAGATCTGGTTCAGCACCTGCAGCTGACTGTGCATGATGGCTGCCAGCAGAGCTGGAAGGAGCAAACCCAGCAAATGGTTGTTGCGGCTGTGCAGGGGCTGCAGCTCTGGCTTTGGGGCTGTTTGCAGCAGCCTGGACAGGTGCCTGAGCAGTGAGTGCCGCCTTGGGGGAGTCTGAGCCTGGCTGAGTCTGCTGCTTGCGTGCTTGGGTCAGGGCATGGTTGATCGTGCCCAAGTCAGCAGAGTTGGTAGCAGCCAGGTGCGCTAGGCTAGGCTCTCTATGTGAGATGGGCTTGTTTAGGCCCAGGTGTCGCCTAAGTGCATAGGGCCCGGCTCGTCCACTGGGCAGGTCTGGGCTGTCTAGAAGTGCTGCCAGGCCCTCTGTACGGCCGCGTGCCAAACCTCTTGCCATGTTTGACTGAGGCTGTTCTGGGGCTGGGGTTGCGTCACTGCCAGGGGGTGGAGGGTAGCCATTTGTTGAGCTGTGCTCATCTGGATCTCCATTCTCTTTGCCCTCTGGCGGTGAGCCTCCTGCAAGCAACTCTTGCAATAAATTGACCAGCAGAGATCAACAGATCTTGGACAGGTTGACTCACCTCAAGATTTGTGTGGCTCAGCTGCTGATGCATCAGGCTTGGCTTTCTAGCAGCTGATAGCACAATGGGTTTCTAGCTCAGTACAAAGCAAAACGCAGCCCATGCTGTGGCAACACAGTCAAACATAACACAGTGTTGTGGAAAGGCAGTGGGTCAGCCTGTCACCTTCCACTGACTCTTGCAGAGAGCTAGTCTTGAGGTGAGGTGCGCTTCTGGTGGGGGTGTCCAGCTGCAGGAAGGGGTCATCCTCCAGTGCCACAGCTGCCTCTTCGGCTTCTGGGTCCTCGTCAAACACAGTCTCAGCCACACCAGTCGGCCGTGTCACATGCTGACGGGGTGGCAAGCCATCCCTGACACAAGCACACAGATATACGCATGTTGCTGAGCTACTTGATGCAGAGTGCCAGACGAACTAGGTCATTAATCTAAGACTTTTGTAGGTGGTTGGGAGAAGATGGCAATAGACCGACATCTTGCAGGGAAGGAATGAAACGTCATGCAATATTTTCTTACTTACACATTTGAGGAACTAAGGTCCAATGAGCAGCAAAATAGATTGCCACGCATGCAGGGTTATGCAGTATACATGTAGGGTTGTGCAGTATGCACATACCTTGCACTGTCCTCTGAGTCCATGTTGACAACCACATGATCTGTTTCTTGTGGAGCCAGCCTGGGGGAGGCCGAACCCAGCTGGGGTGCAGAGGAGGTTGAGTCAGCCGGGGAGCCTGCCTCAAGGGAAAGGTTGGAGCCTAAGGATCCATTGAGGTCAGGTAGTGGACCACTGGTGTCACTGAGGCGGTGCGTGCCAGTGGCCACTGCATGCTTGAACTGCTGGACAACTGTGTTTGCCAGGTGACTGCTGCGCCTGCAATCACATCCAACTGTGCTTGTGTTTGCCATGTGAGCTGCAGCACAGACACAAACTCAAAAGCAAAAATCTGGCTGTTGCACAAAAAAAATCTGCAATAGCTCTTGGTTTGTGTTGCCGGCCAGTAACAAATGACCGGAAACTTGGTGTTGCATGACCAAGTGCAGAAGTGCAAGCCCTGTTCTAGGCGATGCAGCAGAGGTGAACCTGCGGCGCATGTCTCTGTAGTGACGCATCATGTGGGTGATGCGGCGCCGCTGGAAGTCTGAGATATGCAACAGCCCTGCCACAGCTGTGGCAAACTGGCGCATGTTGCTGTCTCTCACACGATCCTCGTTTGGGAAAGCATCCAGCATATCCTGCACATGGCATTTCACTAAGACTGCTGCAAGTTTGGTTTTCTTGTAGGTCTTCACAGGTCTTCACAGCACACAACAAAGGCTTCACACTGGACAGTGCATGTACAGGAGATAGCAGGCAGAGAAGCAAGCATGGTATCAAAGGAGGCCAACAGTGGGCATGCTGAAGTCAGCATAACAATAGAGGCGTGAAACCAGTGGTTGCAGCTTCGTTTCCATTTGTTGGACGGAAAAGCTCCTTGCCAGAGGTGACTGGACATTGAGGCTGACCTGCAGGGTGGCTTGTGAGCTCTGCACCAGCTGGGGCATAAGGCGGGAGGGGTACTGCTGCTTCAGCATTGCCATCATGTTCTCATCAAATCCCTGTACAGTCATGCATTCTGTTGACACAACTCCTGTCTGGTGATGCAAATTCTCTGCAGCAAGTGCAGCTGTACTAATGCTTTGGCTTGAAGGAGGATGTTCCTTCTCTTCAGCAAGTGCGTAGCTAGACAACACGACATGCACAAAGGACTGCAGTGTCAGGCACATAGACAGGAACTGTTGAATGCTGCAGGCAGTAAGTGCACAGATATACCACAAACTTGTGTGCAGACAGCAACTTGTGGGTGTGCACCCAGGCAAATCATGACACAATTGCATTGGTCCAGAGGTGACAGCAGAAGCAAGTGTGGGGCAGGGGTGCACCTCTTGGAAGGTGAGGTGGAGGGTCCAGAGGAGGCGGGCCAGCTTGCGCACGCAGGTGGCCAGGGTCTGCATCTCTGTCTGGGGCAGGCTCCACCGCCCCATCTGGCACCCAAAGGGCAGCCCCGGCAGGAAGCAAAGGTGCTTCTTAAACACTCCCAGGTATACCTCACTACGTGCCTGTATGGCAATGTCACAAAGTTCACTTGAAGACGAATATGTGCTTTCCTATGCAACACAAGTGACAGACGAAAGACAAGTTATGTAGGGAGAAGCCATCAAAAGAGAGTTTGACTGCACCCTTTGCTGTTTGGTTTGCATTGATAGAAAAGACAGCATAGGGTGATGCAAGTGTTTGGAAGTGTGTAGTGCCAAAGATCCCTGGGATCATGAGTAGTCCTTGCCCTGAGGTGTGATTATAAACAGCTCACCATGGGAATGAACTCCTGGCACTGGTACAAAGAGTTGTAGGTATCCATGAGGATGCGTTCAGTCTCAGCCTCAAAGTGTTCCTGCCTCTTTTTAGCACTCACTGACCACTCCTCGCCATCATCCTTGTCTGGGAGGCGAGCATATCCCAGGTCATGTATACTGCCCCTGCCAACCCAGCAATGCTGTATACATAGCTGCTAAACTCAGTGGCTGGTTGATAAGGGGTAATTATATGCAAGCAATCATGTCATTGCAAGCAAGACATGATGAGAGGGTATATCAAAGCAACCTAGGCAAGCAAGACAGCACTGCGAACCCTGAAAATCAGCTTGCAGCATGTTTGAAGACAGCCTTCAAGCAGTCATGAGCTCAGGTGCTTACTTGGAGTCCAATGGCTTGGGCATCTGGTGGATAGCTGGCTCTTGCCATGCCATGGTGTTCAGCTCCACCAGGCCCTGCAGTGACTGCAACACAGAAACGCATGTTGCTACAGCATGCTGCTACGCGCATGCGATTTCCTGCCACCTCTCTGCTGGGGTGTCTGCAGGCGGTCTACATGTGTCATACATTATCCAGTCTATCAACTTTTGATTCTGATGCAGTGATCATAGTCTGCATGCACCAGGAATTTCACTGCAATTTTCATCTTGTTGTCAGTCTTGAGATGCAGTGTGGAGCACATTTATCATGTCCTTGTCATTTGCTGCCTTGCTGCCTAAAACATGGGCTAAACAAGCCATGTCATCATGACTTATGTGCATGGTGTAGGTGAATGACATCACGAGTTACCTTGCGAAGGCAGGCCATGGCTTTCACACTGGCACTGCTGGGATACACAACGATGGACAGCAGCAAAGACAAGCCCACTCCAATACAGATACCGCTGATCCTGCTGATGGTCACCTGCAGTGCACCTGCAAGGAAGCAACCCTGCATGATGAAGTCTCTCCTCTGTTTTGTCTTACTGGGCCATGCTTGAGACGATGAAGTTGTGATCAAGACAAGCAACTGCCTGGCTGTTTGAGCTAATCTGACGTAACATGCAATGCAGGCAAAGCTGGCTGTTGGGGCCTGCATTTGCAGCTGTGTGATACATGTCGCCAAGCAGCCTAATGATTGCAGGACCATAGCGCCAAAGACGACGTCTGCATAAATCTTAGGCGTCAGCAGAGCACCCTTGCAACCCCCGAGATGGTACTCGCCAAAAGCTTAACAACGCTAAGATCGAACAAGCTGAGTTACGCAGCATGGCAGTGCTGGAAAAAGCTTACTGACACCATCTTGTGCGCCAAAGGTGACCAGCAAGAACGTCAGGGCAAACAGTTTAGCACTGTCTGCTAGCTTGAGTCGCTGGGCTGCCTCGCAGCTGATGTAGGCAACGACTGCAGCCCCAATGGACAGCACAATGCCTGCAGGGAATTTGTGAGTAGCTGAGATGCCTAGTGTAGCCACACGCATGCTTTGCCCAGGCACTTTTCCCATTGCAAATGGCAAAGTAAAGCTTCAAATAGATGAAACTTGTTTAACAAAATTGGTGAGCTACAGTGTCAACTTAAGCAGCTGTGTTGCTATCATCACAGCACTAGCCAAACTTGAGTGCCCACCATCTGTGGTCTCATTCCACACTTGGCTGCCAAGCATGTATACTGCATACCCAGTCCAACCTCCAATGACAGTGCCAACAACCCTTTCTATGCCGACTTGTGCTACCTTGCCAATGACAGGCGCAGAGACAACCTGTGCTCAAAAACAACAAAAGTCGTTTTTCTAGAGACAGCATTTTGATTTAGTCCGGTGCTCGGCTTGAAAAGGCAGACACAGGAGCAAAGCCCTTACCACACAAGTGATGGCACACCACTTGAAGCTTTGTATCCATTGCTTTGCATAATGATCATGCACGCCTGGACATCAGAGACTGTCAGCAATGCAGCACTGATACCACTCAAGTTCTGCACAGCTATTGTCTACCTCCTCGAGGCAATATGACCCCATAGCCCACGACACAAGCAATAAAAACCGCTATGGCCAGGCGGATGCCCCGCTGTACATGGGGCTGAGGTCGTCTCATGCTGTGCGCAGCCCTTGGCTTCCAAGCTTTGCCTGAAAGCTACCTCTCCGACACTAAGATCTTAACTCACAAAAAGAGTATACAAGGGCAGCAAGGGTCACGGAAGCATTGGCCACTGACAGTGTGCCCGTGGAGGTATTGGAATCGTCGTTCGCGCCGCAAAGAGACAGCTCACTTTGCCGCTTCAGGCAGTAGAGTCCCGACAGTCGAGATGCCGACACAGCAATCGGGATTTGAATCCCTCAAAACTGGACCCCGGGGCACATTGCCCCACTAAGACGTAACTGCTACTGCTACAACGGCGAGAACGTGACCACTGCAGCTGTGAATAGGCAAAAATTCAGTACCAATGCCAGCAAAACATTCATGATCTCACATCTAAGAGCTAAGCAACAACATATGGCTTCAGCAGCCCACGGCATGACCTCAGCAGCAAGCACACGGCCAAACTCACTAATGGTGGCAAAAGTATGCAGCCTGACATGGCTGCAATCTCTTGGGTATGTGTGCATCGCAGACTCAAACTGGAGTGTGCTCATATTGCAACCAGTACTAGCTAGCGCTGCAATCACAAGGCGGTCACACTGATTGAAATCCTGAGGATTGTCTGAAAGGCAGGAGGCCATACAGGCGAAATTTGAAGCATTTGCCATAGCGCTCCAAGACATTCACGCATTCTCACACAGCTGTATATCAGATGTTGTGCTGCGTTACATGACAGCAGAGAAGTCTGGTGGCACAATGGGACTTGCACAATGACTGCATGGTGTGCATGCAAATTTGTGCTGATCATTTGCAAGTGCTTGTATGGTACATTGGTACATTATCAGTGCAATCGACTGAGCTCTTCAACAGTTTTGCTGAGCTCTTCTATGGTGACCCCAGCTCCCATGCGGTCAACAACCCACTGCATTGTATCTCGTTTCAGATCAGCAAACTGCTCAATCAGATCGCCGTCAATGAAATTCTTGCACTCGCCCTTCTTCCGCTCACTGCTGAATGATCTCCATTCTTCATGGCTCAGGCCACCCACCCCATTTACTGCTTGTCGCATGCAGTCCTGCACACACCAAAGCACTTTGTATCACACACAAACTGTTGATACTGTGCTTACAGATACAAGCATCAGACAGCAAGTTGCCAACAAAACTCAAGGTGAGGAGGACAATTTGACTTATGTTGTCAACTGCACATATGCCTGCAGATGAGCAAAGCATATTGTGTCACGTGCACCATGCTTCAAGTGAGTTTGCATGCAACAAGCATTGCCAAAACCATCTGAAACATGTGTTATTGTATCTGTGCAGGGCAAGCAGGCTTTGCAGTACCTGTAATCTTGCCAAAAATTCATATTGCTCACGAGGTATGCTGGCAATAACTCCTATGATGCCTAAGATAGTCCCAAAGAGCAGAGTGGGAATCTGTGCAGTCTCATTGTCAGGAAGCTGCATGACAAGGCTGCCATGCTGGAAGCGGTTCACCATGTCACCCAAATGGTACTCCCCGACGACCTGAAAAGACACAGTTATCGTTTGCGCTTCATCTGACAATATTTATTCGCAACACATACAGCTTAACCATCACTGCCTGGCTTTGAACACTCAGTGCCCCTGAGTAGCATTCATGGCTGTATGGCAAGATAGAATGTGCTTTCCTGTTCACAAGCTATAGAGCTTCCAATCACACCCAGGCAAGTACGGTGCCAAATGCCAGGATTCAGCAGATCCCCAGGTGTTTGAGACTCAAGATTGGGTGCAAGACATGTATAGAAACCTACTCAACTCATGTCATAGAATGAGTATGTGTTATAATCATTACAAGCATCCTCATGCAAAGATGCACCATGACAAGGCAGTACCTCAAGCCGATTTCTGTCTTCATCAGCAGCAGCATCGCTATTCTTGCGGACTGTGAACAAGTTGTAGCTGATCTCAGCTCCCAGGTAGGTGTCATCATCTAAAATGTCCACGGCAGTCATGTAGTTAGAATGAAAGTCCTTAGCTCTGATTTCCAGTACACCTTCCTCTGCTTTGTACATCAGCAGGTAGATGCTTTTCATCAAGTCACCTGCATCACACAAGTTGCTGTTGCTCGTCACACCTTTGAATGTTAGTGATGGCTATACACTATGTCATGTAAGAATGGACGTCTGGATGTACAGTAATTTACGTGCTTACAGCTCACAAGACCAGTGGAATTGACATGCAATAGCCCTCAACAATGGGTTGCAGGACAAAAGTGTCAGACACACAGATCAAATGGCTGGAAGGCTTACCGACAACAATAAAGTCTCCTCGGCAGGCCAGGTAGAGAGCCAGAACCAGGCCAGACTGCCCTGCCCCAGCCACCAGCCCTCTGCTGGAGTCCTTCTGTAGCTGCCAGTCATACAGATGCACCCGGCTGTTGATACCTGCTATCAGCTTGCCCTGCAACATCAGAAACAAGTGCTGCAGTACTGCCACACACCTCAAGGTAAGCATCAGTGCATTTTACTTGGAAAGCATGTTTCTTGGGGTGACACAACTCTAAACAAGCTTAGGTTTTACACGAAAAACATATCATCTATCTGCTGAACAAAATTGCTTGTGGGAGTCAGTGGCAAAGCTATGCAGTGTGTATGCCAGCACCTTGCTGATCATGCAATGGCCATGTAATTTGCCCTGCCCACTGGCAAGAGAGAAATGCAGCACAGTTTGAATGAAGGCATATAATGATAGTGGGCGTGGAGTGTACCTGAAAGCCTGTGATGGTGTAGACAGCACCTCGGGTCTCCTTTTCACACACCACGTGCAGCTTGTTTTGCTGAGGCTTTGCCTCCAGGACCAACATCCTGCCCTGCAATTATGCCACCATTGTTACAGCAGCCATGGCACAGCAGCCATGGCACAACACCGCTGGATGTCATATGGATCTTAGCAATTGCATGTGCTGAGACAGCAAGTGTTATAATCCAATACACGCGTGCACCTGCTTGACAGTGCACTCAATGTGACCCATGCTGTACTTGAGACAAATTGTATGCATGCACCACAAAGGCCGCAACCTGTTGCTGTCAGACAGAAACACAGCACTGGATGCTGTACCTTAGTGGGCTCTTGTTCATCAGGGATGGCATAGGCTGTGCCCACAACATAGTAGGGGTTGGGGTCATCAGCCAGGGTGAGGCTGATGCAGGAGCAAGCCATTTCATGCCTGTGCAGAGGCAACACATCCACTGTCTCGAAGGTCTGGTCGTCAATCAATCGCACCTGCTCCTGACTGATACCACTGCCTGCAGCTCATTGCAAGTGCAGATTGTGTCAAGAATAGCTGTGAGAGAGATTAAGACAAAAAATTGGCTTGTGCAACTGTGGGTCTCTGCGTTTCATTATAAGAGTTGACGGTCAAATTGACAAGCGGCCGCGATCCAGCGCTGATGTATGTGCATGAGCACAAACGTACAATGCATTGCCTCAGCTGAGCAATAGGGTTGCAAAGTCATACTTGAGGGCTCTGAGGAGGTGGTGACCAGGAAGGTGTGGGAGGAGTCCTGGTGAGCCAGGCGGCGCGCCTGCTCCCCCATGGGCACTGCCCTGATGTGCAGCTTCTGGATCTCATCAATGCTGCCAATGGTCAGGCCTGATTCCTTGGCAATGGCCAGACTGTCTGGGAAGCTGGCGCTGTTAAAGCTGGTCATCACATTTACCTGCATGCACTTTTGTCTTGACCCTTGCACGGCAGCATTGCATGAAACATTGGCAATTGTGGAAACAACCCTTCCCGCAGTCTGACAGATGGTCTGTCAGTGTCATGCACCTATGGTGATACATGTACTTGGCAGCCAATGTCATGCTGCATTGAGACTGGCACTGCTGTCAACCAGACAATGCCCACAGGAGTGTTTTGCCAACCTACTGGCATGTGCAAATGCGGTGATAATCAAGAGGAACCAAGAGGAAAGGCATGACCAGAGTGCCATAAGACTGCCGGCAGCAGCTCACCTCATTCTCATTGACATTAGAGTAGAGCAGCTTCTTGTTGCTGCTGTAGATGACAGTTGGGCGGTCACTGGCAGCAAAGACATGGTCCACTCCATTACTTTGGAAGGTCTTGAGGGTGATGGGCTTGCTGCCCAAGCTCAACTTCTTCCTCTCACTCAGCTCACCTGCACACCCACCTTTGAGCATGAGCAAGGCAGGAGGCATGTATGGCCGCTTAATCTCGGCATGCTGATTGCATTTTTGGGTCTGCCTTACATGTGCAAGCATTCTGCCAGGCATGCTTTCATTGTTCATGACACATCTGCAACTACTGAGTTTGCATCCCGTTCTGAAGTGTGCAAAGAGCTGCATATGCTTGGTACAAGTCTCGTCCAGCAGACTGGTGAACATAGCAACATGCCTGTTTGTGCATTGATGTGGAAGGTGAACAGGTGCCCATCTCCCAGGGCACACAGGAGGTATGGGACCCCCTCAAACTGTGCAAACAACACACTTCTGGGAATCACCTGCAGCAGCACATCTGGTTTGGCTTGACCCTCTGATACACTTTGAGCTGTGCAGAGAGGTACAGTGCAAGGGAAGTCAACATCTTCATGAGCTCAAGCTGCTGCTATACTGACCTTGATGCAATACATTGGCACAATGTAAGAGTCGAATGCTGGAATCCAGTGCCAAGGCAAGGCTTTGTCTGTCAACAAAGTCTACCTAGTCTGTTGTTCAAGTCACGCCTTGATGTTACGCTTGTGCATGCAGTGGTGCTTATTTGGCATGCAGTGGGATGATGCTGCTCCTTGCAAATGAGATGCCAGAGCAGTACCTCTCCCAGCTCTTCAATCTGCAAGGGCTGCAGTTGAGGCAGGCTGAACAACAGCAGCTCTTGCTGCCAGGTGCCAATTGCTGCAAGTCCTGCCCTCCCTTCATCATCACCTGAATACCACATCTCACTCATCTCGCTAATCCAGTTGATTTGCTAGTGCAAAGCAATTTTCATGTGCAATATGATCAGACTGGCATGCAATTCATGCCTTTTATGACTATGCAGCTTCTGTCTGCGTGAGACAGATGCGGTCTGAACACCCAAGTTGGTGAAAGGACTGGTGGAGGCTTGTTTCTAAACCGAAGACCTGCCAGTGGTCTTTGATCATGCCAAGTACCACCACAAAGAAGTGATGTCAGTCCTCAGAAGATAGGCACACAAGGAGTGGTAATCTGACCTAAGGGGGTGAGGTCCAGGCAGGCCACTTCAACCTCCAGCTTGTGGTGAGCCACCTGTTTCAGCTTGTTGCCCTCCACCTCCAAGTATGCAATGTTGCCTTGCCCAGTCGCCACCAACAGCTGCACATGCAACCAATATATTACCAGGCATGAGTACATCAACCTTGAGGCTTCGTCAGTGCACTGGCCTACAAATCATTCAAGCGACTAACTTGTCCCAATGCTACTGAACTGTACGTGAGACAGCAAGACGAGACATATATGAAGCGTGCAACACCAAGATGAAGCAGGGTAGGGTTGGACGACAGGGTAGGACAGGGAAGGGCAGGGTGGGTGGGTTGGGAACTAGCCTGAGAGGGGCTTGCAGAGGCAATGTTGATTTGCAGGCCTGAGGGGGGAAGCCATTCATGGTGGAGGGCTCCTGTCTGTGCAGCTAGCAAGCGTACTCCAGCAGAGGTGACCTGCACCATCTGGTCCCCAACCATGTTGCCACAATACAGCGTCTGCAATCACCACACCATCTCAGTTCTACTGCTCACCATTCATCTGTTTTAACAGAGCCCCCTTCCAAGTACAGCTCAAGCTGAGATGGGAATACTGCATTTCAATTCAAGGCCAAAAACCCTGACACATGCACATTCCAATTTCTCTGCTAAAGTCATGCTGAGACTGTGACTTGGCAAAGACACAATGTGTTTGCACCTGTTGTTCAGCATCAAAGCCATCAATCTCTGCCTCGTCTAGCTCATCCTCAGCATTAATCTCTAAAATGCGGGTCTCCCCAACAAAGGCCAACACTAGGTATGTGTCAACCTTGTCACTGCTGCTCTTCTGCAGATTCCAGATCCCTTTGATGCCTGCACCATTTGACAAAGCGCATTTGTGGAAACTTACTGCATAACAGCGTAAACAATACTGACTTGTCTTTTGCAGGGCAATATGGCTGCACAGAGCTGTTGCTGTAGACTCAAAGTTATGCATGGCCTCCAAAACGTTTACTTAACAGCTTATGACATGTGTTGCCAATGTTTTGAAGAGAACAAATTGCTGTTCTGCTATGTCTAGCCATTGTGCCCTGATGCATCTGCACATATGTTAGGTTCGGGCCAGAAAGATGCCTTAGCAATAGCAGTATGATTAGCTCAGCACTGACCAGCCAGCTCCACAGCAGCTTGCTCAATCATGCCAATGCCATTGCGCACAATTCTCAGGCTGCTGTCAGGGCCCTTCCCGCTGCAGGTCACCACCTGCCCTTGACCCTGCCTCTCCAGGTCTACCACAGCCAGGTCAATGATGGGCCCCAGGTTGGTCCACACATCCATTACCTCCACAAAGTTGCTGGGCTGGGCTGGGTCCACTGCGTCAGCCTGTAGCCTTATCAGTTGACTGTCCCCATACAGGCTGCCCTGCAACACATACATACCACGCTGCATCATTCCCAACAGACGCTGCAATCTTTCGTGAGTTTTTTTAATGTCAAAACACACCTTGAACTCAGAATGCCTTGCAGGAGTTGACAGGCTGAGACACTCTGCACGCTCACCGCAATCTGCCTTGTTGTCTTAGCACTAGGTATTATGCAGTCTGCCTTTGGTAAATGGCTACAGCATGTCTTTACTGCGTAACATCTTGTTGCCAGTGGCGATACTCGTATGCAGCTCAAGGACGTATTCATTCAGGGCAAGCAAGACTCTAGCAGCATCAAGTCCATCAGCATAGGCTGCCTTGCCGTGAGGACATATGGGGCGTACCACAAAGACAACACCAGAGTCCAGGTAGGAAATGGTTGAGGGGGCAGAGATGCGGCCTAGAGCTTCCAATTTGAGGCCAACCACTCTTTGGCTATCATGGCTGAGAACCAGCATGTGCAGGTTGCCCAGGGTATCCCCCAGCAGATATCGGGACCCATCTGGATCCACCCGCCCCACTGCCTGCACATGATGTCCATTCTCACTGCTTCAGACTCCTGGGCTGTATGGGCTGTATGGGCTGTATGGTGCAACAGCAGACCAGGGATTGCAGTCTGAGGTACAGCTATGGGTGCGGCTGTTTGCCTAGGACCAAACAATCTAGGACCAAACAATCTAGACATACATGGAAACAAACTATTTGTGCAGCAATAGGCCTGTGGGATCGTGATATGCTGTAATTGCAGCTTTGTATCAGGTGGGCAAACAAAGCCAGACAAACAGATACATGTAGAAAGGACACAAACTGGTGACAATGTGTCCATTATGCGCACGACCACTCATGACAGTTGCCCATGCTGTACCTTGATGATTGTAGCGTTGATTTGTATAGACTTGACAGCCTGGTCATCTGCGCTACGCTTCTTGCGCACATAGGCAATGACAGACTCCCCTATGACAACTACCCCGCCTTGGGGCCCAGGCACAGGGATGAGCATGGAAGCTCCAGGGTCTAGGTTGCTCTGGCTGAAAGGACCCTCAACAAACTCCTACCAAACATCAAGTCAGAGTCACATCAGTATGGCACTGACAGCTGTTGTTTCCGCCCAACCTGTGAAGTTGGCCTGAAGTGTGCAGAAAAGTGCGTTTTCAGATGACACTGTTGCATGATGGGCTGCCGCCCGGGCGTACAGCAACCTTGTTGATGAGACTGTGAAGCTGGACAATCACCCTTGTGTCACGCACCATGGAATGGATGCATCATGAAGAGTCTAGGCAAGGAGTTGGCAACAAGACACACCTTGTCTTTGAGAGAGATCTCGTAGGTTCTGAGGTGGCGCACATCCTTGTTGTCATGGTACAGCAGTGCCACAGTAGGCCGGTGGCAGTCATACAAAAACTCCATGCTCAGAACTTGTAGCTCATCAACTCGAATGTTACAAGCCTCGTGGAAACCCATGGAGTCCATGGGAATGATCTGCATGAGGAACCGCAATTTGCAGGACAGGAACAGCCACACACAGGCAGCTGAACTGTGTACTGCAGAGAAACGATGACTGGCAGGAGACAGCTGTTGACCCTGCTGAACATGGCCCAGGTTTTGAGACTCAGGCAGCAACAGCTAGACCCTACATTAGTAATCAACATCAAGGCTGAGCTCACAGCCATACACACTGTGCCGAGTAAGCATGCATGCATGGGCAACAGTATGTGGTGCAGTGAAGGCCGACCTTAAGCAGACCATCATACATCTGCACCCCAAGGACGCGGCAATCAGGGTCAATGATGCCAATCTGCCCATGCTCAACGGGGCGCCCAGTGCGATCAGCAAGATCACCACTGGCTCTGGTTTGCAGATTATCTGGATAAACAAGAAAGGACATGCTAAGATGAAGTGCAAGTGTCATGCAAAACAATGTCCAATGCAACTCAGATAGGAAAGCATTTTGGCCTACTTTCAGCATCCCAATACAGCACACAGAACTTGTATCTCTCTGTAGTGAAAAACAGCAGATCCTTTTTCTCCCCCTGCACAGTGACAATGGTTGAGTTGGGGCTGATTATCAATGGCAAGGGAGCTCGGAAGCAGTTAAGGCACAGCACCCACCGCTGGCCTGAACAGTTCCATTGAGGCAATGCGGCCATATATGGGAACATCAGCAATGTCCTGCAAAGCCCAACATCCTCAGCTCATACAACAGCCGTTTGTGCAGCTTGAGTCAGCAGTAGTGACTCAACTTATACCTTCAGCCCTTCTGGAGTGAGAGTATATATCTCGATCCGTGTGACCTTGCTGCAGACAGCAATTGCATGTTTTGTTGCGACTCATGAAAAGAATCTGCAGGTACAGGTGCTTGCGTGGTACAGGGCATGCCTAATGATCAGATTCAAGTCCGATGGGCTGGTGAAATTGCCGACCACGGAATGCCTCACTGCTGTTGGCTTATGAGCACTGACAACATAGTTGTAAATGCAGCCGTCCTGAGTTCCTTCCATGCTGCACCACAACCGACCAGTGCAGAGCAACCTTGACCACGGCAAAGGGCTGGACCCTTGCTTAGAGCAATATGTGCGAGTCTTTTGCCGACAAGTTCGGCGGACACACTTGAAGCAATCCCGAAAAATTCGCAAAAATTGTTGACGCTGTCGTCGGAAAGCTTGCAAGCTTGCGCGTTTGAGCCTTTGACGAAACCATCGTTTCACGACACGCTCTTCTTCTTTTGCTTGATCTGCAAGCAAGTTGTGAAACTCCCTGACCCACACTGACGCAGAGTCTCGGCATGCATGTTTGAAAGCACGGAAAGAAGCACTCAAAGTTCGGCGGTGGCAAAGTGACGCTGCCATGGGTAGTTGACTTGTCGCCGATTCCAATCAATCTGCTGTCCAGTGTCAGTTCCTACCGGACTGCTTGTTGGCGTGGTTCTTCAATTCTGCCTGTCGTCGAGCTGTACTATCGAACGACAATCTGTGGTAAGGATGTCAGTCAAACAACGGCAAGAATTGCTCAGGAGATCGTGGACTCAGATTGCAGATCAATACGAAAGGTGTAGCTCCGGAGCTAGTAGCGCAGACTTGTCTCGTGGACGACCATCCGTAGCATTGCTGCTGATAGTATATCACGCTATGGCCTCCACGCAGGTACTTGGTACCCCGCTTCATGCCATGGACACAGCACACACTGCAGGGCTTCTTAGCACAAAAGTTTCCTCCTGGCTTGATTCTGGTGCCAGCATGTGGTCCAGGTATCACGCCCACTGTGTGACCGCAGAGTTGCTAGCGTCATGGCTTCTGTACGGTCATCCTCCTGCAGGTTATATTTGACCGTGGTTGGCAGGCTTGTGCAGGCCATGAGCTGGTGATGTTAGCAAACTCCTTTTCAGATGACAGACAGATCATTGGCATCGATCTGGCAGAAGGCATGGTTGACCTGGCAAATGCACGGTGTAAAGAAGCTGGAATCAGGTCAGTTCTCTTTTTGTAAGAACCATACAGCCAAAGTCATGACGCTGTGAGCTGAGTTGTTGCCATCAAAAAGGCATCTTCTTAATGGCTCCGTGGCCATTGCAACCAGGCTCACCGCAGCATGCAAGGGCCAATCACAAGCAAGCAGCCAAAGACAGCGCAAACAAGCTGCAGTGTTGATATAGCAGAGCCTTTCCTTAGGACAGCATGGTTTTGCAAGCATCTATCCATGTCCAGCTGGCTGCATCCATGCGCAAGTAGTCTGGATTATTTTGGTGATGCCTAGGTTATCAACTGGGGTTGTTCACACCCCCGCTGCTCTCATCTACAGATGAGAAATATGGCTCTTGTATTTCCAGAATGTAGTGTCTTGAGCATTTTCTGTTGCTGCTTATCACTCTTGGGCAAGTGCTCAGTGGGATCCTGCTGGTGTTCCTGTGAGCCAGGAATAGAGGGAAACAGTGTCGCTGCTTCCCTCTATGCTTGGCTCATCCATCATGCTCTTGTACTATCTCATTGGCCGCGTTACTGCTAGTGTGTTATGCACAGTGACAGGGCCAGGGCTGAGGTGGGAGATGCTTGTGACCTGGCATCTAGATTCCCAGATGCTGCTGGGGTGTTTTCTCTGTTTGGTCTGCAGCAGCTGCCTCAGGCACACCTAACTTTAGCAAACTGGGTCAGCACTCTAGCTCCAGGTCAGCTCAGTCCAGACTTGCATGCAAAGTATGCAGTGTTGTCCACACTTGCAATCACCTGCACTTTGCTGATGCATGCTAGCTGGGCCAATAAACGCCTCTAAGATGTATGCTTCACTGCTGCCTCCCATCCACTGCTGATGCACGCTACTGCCTACAAGACTGTATCTCCAAGCTCTGTTGTTGGTCCTCGTGCTTTTGCTCTCTGCTTGGAGCACCAGTTTCAGGCTGAGCGACAGCAGTGCATGCAGGCGGCACAATGGCTGTAACCTTCTGGCCCAGTCAAGTGGAGGAGCAAGGGCCTTGGCAGCGCCTGGCTGACCTGTCAACCAACAAGCCAAAGATTTTCACTCAAAGCAGCCACAAGCCATCTGCCAAGGTGCAGCTTTGAATGTTTACATTGACAGAATGTACTGATAGTTTTCAGAGCAAGACATTATTGGGGCCGGAACACTGCCCTTTTGTGAGGCATGCAGGACCACCAAACCATGCTGCATTAGCATGTACAAGTTCTGGTCCGCGTCCAAGCTGTCTCTACAAAGTGCACATCACTTGCAGCAGCTGCTGTTGTGTTGTCCTGCCAGAACCCCAGCAATGGGCATGTTGTGTGTCCATTGTAGGCAATAACTTGGGAGGAGCAGGTGCCTGAAGTTGCACTGAAGGAAGGAGGCGTGCTGCTTGCTGATGAGCAGCCAACCTTTGCCATGCGTTGGAGAAACATACAGGAGTTTTGGCAGGTGCCATTTGACGTCTGTCGAGCAATGATTTTGATCATGCTGTACATGGCATATTGGCTCTCTTCAGTGGTCCATGTGCTGAAGCAGTGAGCAGTCTTCATGCTTAGGTAGAACATAACAGGTAGTTCAAACCAGGCCAACGGCATGACGGATTGCCTGGCCAACCGCTATCAGCTCTGTGGTGTGCAGGTCATGACAGAGGCTGGTCCTTGGCATGCTCGGCTGCTACAGATGGGCGCTGATCACATGGCCTCATTGCGACAGCAGTTCATGGCTGGCTATCCCTGTCCTGAGCATGGACCCCTTGAGCACTTTCCACATGCAAGACTCATCATGATCAAGAAAAGCTTGGCTGCCCTGTAGCGTGAAAAGTGTAACTCAAACTGTTGCAACTGCGCAAATTTAGTGAGCACTGTTGGGCATTGCAATCCAGCCTTACTGTAATCGGTATATCAGCATTCACAGGTTCTGGGGTGATTGATGTGACCTGTTCAGCTCGTCAGCCTCAGAAATGTCTACCACAAATGCTATCACATTTCAGACAATGGTGGGACAGGCCCTTGATGTTTTTCTGAAAAAAGCGTTTCTTACCTTATCATCCTCACCTTATCAAAAAAGACACTTCAGCACACATATCCTCCATTATATCATTCAAAGCATCGTGCATCATAAAGACACTGGATGGTACCTCAATGGTACCTTATCATGCAGAGGGGAGAAGTGCATTCAAGGGTGTGGACACGGCGTTTCTGTCACACCCTAGATCTAGCCACAATGCTCATAGTACAGCTTTGTTTGAGATTGCAGCTGGCAAAGCTAGGTGTGCAGACACTACAATGCTTCAAGTTGCAAGCATTTGTTGCATGCGCAGTCATCAGCCGTGCACGTCCAGGCAGCGCTCATGTCTGACCACCTTCTGTTCAACGAAATAGGTTGGCATACACTTCTGTCAGTAGTCCAGAGGGTCTATTGGACCTTGCATGGGATCCATCTTGGCCTGCAATCCAGCAGACTTGTGTCACTTGTGACGCAATCCTGACTTTTGAAACACCATGACCCATGCCATACACAAAGGAACAATACATGACATTCATGCGCACCTTGGGAAGCGGGGTGACAGGAATCTCCCAGTCCTCGTTTTCCCCGCCAATGTATAATTTCTTGATGCCCATGTTCCTGCAGCCAGCTCACTATGTGAGCTTGCATTGACCAACATCAGTTCACTTAAGACTTCAAGGCAGCAGGAGAACTATATCACAAAGTTGCCCAGTATTGCACTCATCCTGCCACAGTCAACAAACAGCATATGACCAGGCTCTGCAAATCAGTGCATCTCCGGGAAGGTGTATCTGAGATCAATCTATCACGGAAACAGCATATGACCTGACTCTCCAATATTGTCCCACCAGCACAAGCAGCATGCGGCAGCAAACCGTATAGGTTTCAGAAAGATGCAGCATCTGGTGCGTGCACTCGGTATGTAAATCAAGCCTTTGCAGAAATACTCACTCTCTGCTGAAGTTGGACAGGGCGTTGATGAGCATGTCCAATGCTAGCTCGTCAGCTGTACCCAGATTGACCCTGCAGCCAATTGATGGAGCAGTATATAAACAATTGTACGTGTCAGTCAGTAGCAAGTGCAGCCGACATGCATGAGCATCAGTTGTGCTGGAGTCAAGGTAGACTGGCGGCAGTCTCAACACACCAGCAAAAGAAATAAGTCAGTGTCTGAGCCTTTTGTGCTGTATACACATGCTTCAGGACCGCTTGCTTATAAAAGCTGCAACGGCATTGCACAGCTGAAGGCACTTTGGGGCGGCAATTCAGTGCTATCACTTCCACTTTTCCAGCTGAAAATTGAGAGACATGGAGTGGCTGGTTGGCTCAACCGTGATGCAGCAAGCAAGGCAGGCTGTAGCAGACAGATACGCACCAACACCTAGCCCAGTTCTCTTGCAGCTCTATTTGTGTCATGTCATGAAAGAACGCGTGTAGCCCACTGTCGCATTCCTCAGCTTCATAGTCCATGTAGCTGATGTCCTCATTTGCTTTGTAGAACACCTGCTTAGCAATTGGCTCACATCAGCACAGGACAACTGCCCATCAGGACCACATGAACATGTGAACAAGTCTACAAAGGCTGTTGACATCTTTGTTAGACCGCCCATGCCAGGAGCTACAAACAGCGTTTGTGCTTGCATGCACGTGGTTAATCTTACTTACAAGCACCCTGTGCCCTCACGGTGTAGGACAGCCTAGCAGCAGACCCGCAGAATGACATGTGTATGGCTTCTTGCCATGCTGTTCATGCACAAGACAGTGTCAATAGTATTCTGATCAATGATTTACAAGAAAGGAATTTGGTTTACCTGCAGGTTTTGTGCATTGTAGGCGCCCAAGCGACCCATCATGAACCAGCTGGCCAAAACCTCCTCCAGCAACTCTACTTCACGCGGCGAAGGGGGTCTATACAGCTCAAACCACATCTGCAGACAGCAGTATATAGTGCTGATGAGGTCAGTTTCAGTGTTCTGCAGTGGTGAGTTTGTGACAACATCGTGCAATCTGGATGCACAGTATGCATGAAATGCTAGGGGTGTATAAGATGCATGTCCAGCTTGCAATCAGTACACTGCTTCCTCCTGTGAAAGCCATCCTGTGATGAGCTTTGACGTGCAATGATGCAAGGTCTGCCATTGCTGCCTTGATGTGCAGATCCTGAGGTGCTGGCTCTTACCCAGAGATTGAAAGGATCAACCTCCCTAATTTCAACATCCATCTGCTCTCGTTCTCCAGCGTTCTCACTGATCAGCCTGCTGCGTTTGCCTTCCATGCTTGCCTTGATCTGAGAACACATAGACCATGAAGACATAGAACATGGTTTTCAGCGCATGAGCTGATGCAGCGCAGCCCCACAGCGACATGAGTTGCAAGCTTACCCGCTGTTGGATAATGATTGGGTCCCCTTTTGCTCCCTGCAATATGTCAGCAATGTCTTCATCCTCTTCAGCAGCCTCCTCGAGCTCCCTGCATACCTCACTGATATTGTCCAAATTGCAACAAATGGATCCAAGCAAATCACCGATGGTAGGCGCCTGCACACCTGACCCAGTCAAGCTTTGGGCTGCCGTTGGAGACTTGTGGCTCCGCTGGTACTTCGTGAGACACAATACCCTGGGTGCTGCGTCTCCTGGACTTTGCTTGCAACGGTGGGCACAAGCGCTGCCGCTTGCAGCCGCTCACACCGCCGGCGTGTGCATAGCTGACCTTGCTGCAAGTTGCTGTGAGCCTCTGTTGAGTAGCGTATTGCAGGCCTAAATTCATCAGGCCCACGTTTATGTGGGCTTCGATGCGACCAACAGGTCTTGGTGCTTGAACGCGAGTCTTTGACGGAGTTGTCTGTGTGATCGGAGCAGTCCCTTGCAGGCCGTGCTGGCGAACTATAATGTTGACGCAACTGACACAACAACTGTTCCGATGTGGCGTGCCTTCGTCGTGCAGGCGTTGCAGACTTGGTCAAAGCTCGACCTAGCGCAGCAGCTCTGCTTTTATAGCGTTGACCTTGACCAGACCATCTTGGCGAGTCGCTGTTGCGCATCACCGTTGACCTCTTGGTCGTGCAAGTTTGTGCTATGATGTGTCGACGGCATCGCAACTGCGCATTGAGTGGCGTAGTGCTGCGCTAGGAAGCTTTGTGTTATCGCTGCCAGAACATAGGTCCGCACGCGTGATGCTTCGGTTCAGCAAGCGTTACATGTCACGCGTCGTCCTGCGCCTCTCAGCGTTGCGCTAAGCATGCCAGTTGTTATTTTGAGGAGTCTTCCTGGCACTTGGTGCAGCACCCGAGCAGGTGACTGACCGTCACACGCGCACGTCTATAGAACCTGGAAACGTGACTGGACTCACCTGCCGTTCTCGCCTTTGAAGTAGTCAGGAGCTTCCGCATTTGTACGAGCATTTTCAAGAAGAACCAAATCCCTTCCTGTCAAAATCAGACATGTTTGTGCACTTCTACGGGCAGCTGGCAACACCGCCAGTACAGGTCTCTGTGAAGTTACAGCAGATATACAAGCAACATGGCCAGCTTGGTATCAAAATGCATGCAGGAGGTTGTCACAGGTATACCAAGCTCCACCAGTGTGACACGCACCACATGAAATGTGGAGGTAAATATTGCTTTGATGATGTATAGGCAGGTGCAGGCCAAGTTGTGCATGGCCCAACTCCAGCTGAGGCTGCTGTTCTACTTCATGGCATTGCAATGCAATGCCAGAGGCTCTCAGCTTCTGCCAGATACTCCCTGGTATGCTGTCCTGACTTTGCATAATGACAGACTTAAGGTCTAGCTTATGCATTCCTGAACTGACAAACCTCTGGTACCTGATGCGCTTGTTGTGCCATCTTGCTGCTGCGTCCAAATGCAATTTGTGCAGCAATGTCTTAAACAATGAACAGCTGAGTACATGTACAGCTGAATGCAAACACCGATACAGTTGTACATGAAGTCTGTGAGATATGCAGACAAGGGAAAGGGAGGTGAAGGGGCTGGTAGAGGCTCTGCAGGTCACCTCCCCTCGCCCCTGCTCTGCTGACTATCTTGACGTGTATTCAACTGCTGCCCAGTATCCCTCATTGGCAGCCTTGGAGTGCCTCTCAGCAGGGACTATCAGTGAATGCATCTGGGCTCTGGCAGTTCTGGGAGGCGGCGCAGTGTACGAAAGCGAAACAGATGCGCTGATTCAGGTCAACACCCCAGGCAGGTCATGCACACAGCTTGCCACATAGCAACTCTTGCGGATGGTTCAGAGGACAATCACTTGCCCTGCAGCTGCTGTTGTGCTGTGCCAGCATGCGCCAGAAGAGCAAAGCATTGACCACTGCTTGGTCACGCTATATGGTCTGTGTCCATGCATGTCTGAATACACAGAAGCTGCAATTGAACAGCATTCTGGACACTTGTTTCAGGTCACCAGATGCAGCAAACCTTCATTTGTGTAATGCCTGCATCGACAGAGCACATGTGCAGACTCATTGCGGACTGTAGGTAGGTCAAACCCACAGCTGGCAAGGCCTTACGCCCCTTCAAGGCGCGCATGTTTGCTGGGGCTTGGCCACAGCACGCCATTGCACTCCTGCACTGGGACACATTCTGGATGGGAAGATGGCTGAACGTCTTTGTGAGCTGAGTCCTAGGCAGATGACAGCATTCTTGTGGGGCTGCGCCATACTGCTTCATCAGCCTCATGCAGCTTTGCAGAGACTGACCAAGTATTTCAAGGCAAATGATGTCACAGGTCAGACTGGTATGCACCTGGTCCTTGCTGGCAATGCATGACTTAGTCATGGGATGCTGCCTTGATCACATTGTGATCAACAAGATGGCTCGAGCAGCATGGCAATGGCTTGTCATGACAGCTTGGATGCAAATTTAGACTGCCAGTTTTGCATTTGCATGTCAGGGGCTGCTGACACACAGGCTTTGCTCATATGCTGTGAAAACTTATGCTGTGCTAACTGGTGTCAGATTTGCTGTGATGCAATACCCCAAGATCTGCTTGACTCAGGGTTGAGTAGGTTTGGGCCAAGGCAGCTAGCAACATGTGGGTGGGCCCTGTCAGTCCTGCAACAGCAAGGCACGGCTCTCTTCTCGCTCATCTGGGCTGAGATATGCAGCCGGCCAAGGGCAAGCTTCAGCAACAAAGCTGTGCTTATGCAGCTGCACCAGGTCAGCTCCATGTGATGCTGCTCTGCCTCCATTTGCTTACTCCTGCCTTTGGATTTAGTTCTTGATCCTTGAGCAGCCCTTGCTGTGTTGCTGTGCTGACCATGGGAATATGAGCTGAGTTGAGGATCAATGCACAATGCTGGCTGCAACTCAACAGAAACTTCATGTCTGCACTCAACCTCTTGCCTGACCACACGTGTGCAGGTCGCACTTGAGGCCAACACAGCCGGTGTTGATATCGCTTTGTATGACAAGCAAGGGCTTCTTGAGGCTGCTAAGCTGGTATGTGACAGTGAAGTCGTCAACAAGCGCAACAAGCAGGGATCATATTATGCTAGAGACATTGTCACTACAGTCATTGGGCTTGGGTTGCATTACATAGAGGAGGACACATCTGCTAGCTATGCTGTTGATGTCAGCTTGCCCCAGCTCAAAATCGCAATTGAGGCAGATGGGCCCAGCCATAGATCTCGCAACACTGGGCAGCCTCTGGGACCTACGCTCATGAAGCAGAGGCATTTGCAAGCAGCTGGATGGCAGCTGATCACTGTAGCTCATGATGATTGGGACAAGCTGCAAGGGCGATCAAAGAAGTTGCAGTATCTGCAGGAGAAACTCGGGGACCTGCTTGCATGACATAAATTGGAAATTATGTTCTGCATATGCTACCGTTGTGTGTGGATTTGCAGACTGCCAAAGGGCACCAAGTCGTCAATCTCAAGCTGCCATGGGTTAGAGGTGCTGCACAGACTGCTGCGGTGCAGTATGAGAGTTGTGTAAAATGTAGTGCCTTTGTCAGGTCATGAGATCTGCTCATGGGATGAAGAGAGCAGACCTCGAATGCATGCGTATCATCAATGATGCATTCCCTGCTGGATGTGTAAATCAATGCTTTTTCTTCACGAAAAGCATGCTCTTCAGTCGGCATATAATTTTGTGTACAGATGCAAAGCTAGCACTGGGAGTTTGTGTTAGTGAGAAGGTTAATTTTTACGCAACAGTTTATGGTTTGTGATGTCCACATTGAACTAAGCAGTCCAGTATTGTCATACAACTTGAATTGGTCAACGGCGTTTCAATGCTCATTGTGAGCCAATAAGTCACAGCACAGCTGCATGAACGTGTGAACGGGTTGACAACTGCTTTGATTCGAAATTTGAGCTGCCCAACTACAGCTGTACGTGCAATGAACATGACATGGTATTCAGCAGGATGTGTAAAGCTTGGTCAGGGCAAACAGAAAAGCACAGTGTGCAGCAACACATGAGCTACTGCTGCTGTGCAATGCGCCTTGCTATCACAGTAGAGGCAACTAAAATCAGCATCAAACCTCACAAACAAATATTGCTGAAGCCACAGAGTGGATGATTGGACATAGTCAGCGTAGGCCACAGCTTATTCTGCATGGACATAGAATGTTGTACATAGACATGCAATAGGTGCAATATGTACCATAGCCCATTGCGCTTTATGCTTGCTGCCTTTACACCGTGTCAGAAAATGATGGAGAGCTGCTGTGAATTGGTACATCAGAGTACTTCCAAGCCTGCTTTAAATCCGTGTCCAGGATGCGCTGGGACTCTTCCAGTTTGCCTTGTGCAGCTAGGCTCTGGCTCAACCCTAGCAGACCAAAGCCATTGGCAGGGTGCTCTGCCAGATTTTCCCGATATACTTGCTCAGCTTCAGCACTCTTGTTTGCGCTGAGCAACACATAGCCCAGGGCATGCCGTACAGGCTGCAGTAACCGTGCTGGCTGCATATACACATCTCCTCAGCATGAATCAATGTACCATGCATGAGTTGACAGCCCAAGCAACCACAATGTGCATCACTCATTGTCAGTACTTAGACTTGTTTGGAGCTACACCAACTACATTGTACAGCTCGTGAATGACAGACACAATGTGGTACAGCACTTAGATGACAGACACAATATGTACATTGACAGCAAACAGCAACATTGAACATGCAAAGAGCTGTACAACGCACTGCATACTTCAGTGCCTGCGCAGAAAAGGTGGACACAAGGCAACAAGAAGTGCTGGCGTGCGCAATTTATCATGAAGTATGCACTATCTATCATGCATTATACATCCTGAGGAGCATATCATTCAGGTAGTCATGCACACAATGTAACAACACATACCTCTTGATAAGCCATCAGGTCTTCGATAGCTGCAGCTTTCCTCAGCTCACTCTGCAAGTCATCCACACCAAATAATTCAGATCACATATCACAGCAGCAGTCGGCCAAATAGTCCTCTCAGTCTGTATGCACATCATGCCTGCCTGCTGCTGACATGAGCTAGATCAAGCAGAAGTGTGCCATCAGTTGGAGACTGCAACTGCGCAGCGCAGTACCTCGGCAAGAGTGAGGTTGCCTTGAAGAACAGCCAGGCGTGCTGTGGCAGTGTGAAGATAGATGGTGCTTAGATTCTTGTACTCGCAGCCATAGATGCCTGGCCAATGACCTGGCAGGGTTGCCGCCTCCCTCTCCAACTTGCCCTCAGCCACCTATACATGCAGCATCACAATCATAACAACAGTGCCAGCTTACCTGCGCGCAGAGACGTGTCTTGCATGTTGCCAACTTTGATGTGGGCTCATGCAAATGCAATGCAGCAAGCTGACCACTGAAATTATGCAAACACCACCAGATTTGCTGTGTCTTGATGTAAACATGCTTGATATTAGCAAGCATGAACCAGCGCAGCACAAACAAAGCGAGCAACAACACGCAGCAATGTCATGCGATCTTGCTTGCCGAGGAAACTGGCTGTGCTGAAGAGGCAACAGTGGACAGACCCGTAGCTGATGCAGCTCTTCTACTGCTTGAGAGCAGGCAAGGCTGTCTGGTATGGCGCCACAGCTTGCTGCATGAGCAAGGGTGCGTGTGTAGTGGAAGACCGTCACGGCATACTCATAACCTTGAGCTGGACAAGGCCCTCTAGCATCAGCTGGTGGGGCTGGACTCTGCAGTATGCCATCCCAGAGGCCATAGACAGACTGAACAAGGAGGAGTGGGGTCCATCCTCCCAGGCCTGCCATACCTAGGCTTGAGTCATCAGGTTGTCCACGAATAGCCTTGGCATACCTCAAGGCCTGTCCAACCTGCATCCAAGACACATCTGTGGTTGCCAGACTCAGTGTGGTTGCCTGCTGATTGATGGCCAGGTGCGGCACAGCCAAGAGCTGCTGTTTGCTCTGCCTCACCAATATGAATTGTTGGCCCATCAAATGCAGGTGCAGCAGCAGCAGCAATCCTACATGCCACCTAATGCTTTGCAGTGTGGCATGCATATACAAGTGATTTTCAGATGACAGCATGCCAGTATGCAGGTTAAGCATTACCTCACCGCCTAGGGTGGCTGAATAGATGAGCATCTCCAGGTTGTGCTCTGGCAGGTATGGCTTCCTGCACTGCTCTACATCTTCCAGATCAGCTGCAAAGGCACGCACATTGGATTGGATGCCGTCATGGTATCGGCCCAGCCGCACAAAGGTGTGGGAGGCCATGTGCATCAAGTGGCCCTGAGAGTGGCTCCAAGGGCCCTGCCCTGTCAAGCGGTCCGCTGAGGGCTCCCCTCGTCCTGCTGTGCTCACAGACCTGCTCACCACCCATGTCTACTGTTTCCATGACCAGGCAACATGAAAACAATGTGAAATGACTGCACAGGAATGGCATGAATATCACCCAGAAATCCCCGGGAACAGCGCGATTGAAACAGCGCAATGCACAGCATGGTGGTCACAGTCTGCTAGAGTGTGTCAGTCTGAATCAGTGCATCAATGCAGCAAATCTTTGCGCAGTCAGTACTTCTATCAGTACAAGTGCACATGGCAGGTGATGTACGACCCATTGGGCCTCGAACGGTGCCAATTTCCAGCAGGCATGCACTTGAACATGGCAGCACAGCACAGTGGGGTGTTGCACCTGGAGGGGGTGGAGGCCTCTGACATGTGAATGTGCAGATGCAAGGCCAAAGGGTTGTTGGGGTCCTCTTGCAGAACTTCTGTCAGCAAAGCTTCAGCCCTAGCTGCTGATGGTCGCAACACATCAGGCTGCAATACAGTTACCAGGGGTGTGAGTCTTCATGGGCAGTGTCAGGTTAGGCTGCTGCAACACTGCCGTACCCTGCAATGATTCTGCACTGCTCCATTTACCGCACATCTCTGAAAACATGCAATCATGACAGGCAGCCAATATAATCTCAGACCTGGGCATAGTAGTCCCACGGTGACAGGTTCATGTAGCTTTCTGCTGCAATAGCCAATGCTTTTGTGTTGTTGAATGTGCGTCCAATATCAAGCAAGGCCACTGCATACTCTTCTTCAGCTGCTGTGCGTGCCGGGCCCAAGGCGCTTCCAGCTGCAAATCGCTGGGAGGCTGCTTCTACAAATGCCAAATCTTGTTGACTTGCCTGCAACACGTCCAGCAGTCTATGCTGGGAAGGAGTTGCAGGGCTACACATGTCAGCTAAGTAGAGATGCCAGTTGTACATGTCCAGCAAATACACAAGACATGCTGCTTTCCTCCCAACTTGTGCAAGAAGCTGATCGCTTGGTTACATGAGTGATTTGATCCACAGCGGCACCAAAAGCAAACAAACAAGATGACATGCAGCTGTAGTGCCTACCAAAGAAGTCGGATCAGTAGCAGCAGCTTTCTGAGCCAGTTGAAGGGCAGTCTTGGCTGCAATTTCAGCTAGCTCAAAGTCTGCTGGGCAAAAGGAGGGGTAAGGCTGCCGATCTTCTGTCACATCCCTGCTGCCACCAAGCCAAGGTCTCAAGCCAATACCATGCCCTTCTCAGCTTGTCTGCTGTGATACGCCTGCATTGCCATGTCACTCATACAGCAAGAGCACACACCTGTTTGCACCTGGCCCAAGAGCATAGGTGATGCCCCAATATGGCATTGGTGCAGACGGATCCGCCTCTGATGCAAGCTTGAAGGCCCGCAAGGCTTCTGCTTGATTGAAGTTCCATTCTAATAACAAGCCCTGTGTCACTGTCCAGCCTGTCAGTGAAAGGGTCGACATGCCATTACATGTGTCTGTCACAGCAAGCTACATCACTGGTGTACATAAGCAGCAGTGCAACACACCGCGTTAAAGAGGTGTTGCGCAAGCTTGGAAGCTGTGTATATCCGGTGCTGAAAGCCACTGAGGTCTCCCAGCTGTAGAAAATGATCAGGGCCTCCATGTGCTTTGCATGGATATTGAGAGTCAGCTTGCAGGAGCTTGCCCTTTCCTGTGTGACAACCTGATGCGTCGGCATGACTGCTGAGCTGTGGTTTTGTGTCAAAAGCTGGTTGCAGGCCTGTTACCGAGAAACCATGGCAGGCTTGTGAAGACCACCAGCAGGACAATTACAATACCAAGGACAGCGGAAAGAGGAACCAGACGACTCCTGCAAAGCGTTTTACAGGCCAATAAGGCTCCTGTCAAAACCTAGCAGCACCCCGGCAATGTAGTAGGGCACTAACAAGCAATGGTATGTCCATCCACTTGATACGCGTTGCCATACAATAGGTCTTACCAAAAGGAACCCTGGGCCTCGAATGGTTTTTCGGTCTGTTCTGCTGGTGCCGGAGTGCCCTGGGTCACAGTGTGTGTGATGGTGAGGCGTGATTTTGCAAAATGTCGTTGTCAAGCGTGATTGACGGGGCACCTCGACATTGCGAAGCCCCGTTCGCCGACGCGTGACACCGCTGATCGCTGCTGCGATCACGCTCAGCAGGAGGGTCCCAGAAATCGCAAGGCTGAGGAAAAGCATACTTCAAACACAGTGTCGACACTGTGTGCTGACACTATCTGAACGGAAGATCACGGTGACAGATGGCGTCGCACAAACTTGCAAGGCGCAAGGAACATGCCAGTCCCAAGGCCATTGGCATGTGCAGCCTCGTGCTTAGTAAGACTGCACATGCTGATAAGGTGGCAAGTTTGAGTCAACTTGCTACACAGGAATGAGGCAAAAATAGGATTCACTGACGCTCAGTGCTTCTGCCCACGGACACTCGAATGATCAAGCAGGCTGTTGTCATCCAGTGACATAGCTGTGTATAAAGATCAATCCTGTCACAGTGTTACATGCATGATTAGATCAGATTGTTGGGCCAAGGGGTGTGAACCCAGGGGGTGTGAACTTGATGCTGGCCAGGTGCCGCAATAGAACCTGCCTGCATGGCAGGCAGAGAAGGAGGGGCACTTGACTGCGGCCTTCAGGCAGCTGACAGGGATGCTGTAGCTACAGGACCCTGGTCTACAACTGGGGACACTGCTGTGGAGGGTGGTCCCATTAGGGATGAGGCTGTCCCTACAGTTGGGGACGGATCATGACTGGGTGTTGCAGAGCAAGCTGATGCGCCAGCCAAGCCCAGCATGACCTCTGCTGCGGCTGCATCTGCAGCTGCTGATCTGGTCAGCCTTCCCCCGGCTGCTGTATGTGCAGTGGGGGCCAATGCAAGATGCTGAGATGGCAGCTGCAGCTTGCGGTACTTGCCTCTCCAGGCTGGTGCAACAGCCTTTGTCACACAGCTCTGCAGTGAGGCGCTGTTGTCATGTGGCTCTTCACTCAGTGGGTCCAACTGCAAACCTCTAAGCATGCAGCATGATGTGTGAATGCATACATGAAACACAAAACAGCGGAAGCAGAGACGTTGTCTCAGAGCAATTTGCAGACATGAGACTAATGCCCAGCAGTCTGTCTGCATGTGCATAGCCACCCTGACTCTTAATAGCATAAAATTTTGCTCCAGACTCGCACTATGTTACCAGCATGATTGGCAAGGAGTCCATCTTGTGAATTCAAATGCACTGTCTTGTACGAATTTAATGTGCTCTGTCAATTATGCAAGCACACGTCATCAGAGGAGTGTCACTTGGGTGCCTTGGGTAGACTTGGCTGCCATTATCAAACAGCTTGCTGCCTGCCTGACCTTAGTAGCGCTGCTGGGCTCTGCCTCATCCGAGGGCTTGTTTGACCTTACAGGCTGGCCTCCAAGACTCACATCCATAGCATCCAGGATGTCCTCCCTGCAAGAAAAGACTACACCTTTCGGCATCAATTTAATGAGAAGCCAAGTATTATACCGGGCTGCCCAGGGATTGAAAGATGTTGAGGTTGTTCTAGCCCGCCCTGTTGTTCCTCCTGTTTCCTCTAGCTTGCAATGCATATCTGCCGTTGTTCTCTAGGTATCTCCTCTCCTTGATGATGTTGTGTAGGCACAAGATTGCGTGCGTATGCAGTTTTTTTAGTACTCCTTTAGCCACTGTTCTTTGCAGTCCAAGATCTTGCAGCATTGAAAGGTTGCAGTTGTAGATTGTACCAGCATAGCCTAATGGCATCGGTCTTAGCTGTACATCATATCCATACATTTCCAGCATGTCAACCAATTTTTCATGTTGTTCGTTTTTCTCTGCCACTTTCTCTGCATATCTTGTGTCAGCACAATAGCCACCTTCCACGATCCAGATCTTCCTTTGCCTTCCACGGCCCAGCCGGGGG
>JAABUP010002477.1_pt1 | contig 35583 bp, 41 predicted proteins | sample 5559201 | NCBI WGS metagenome assembly JAABUP01 (sample SAMN10711887, study PRJNA513373) | rock metagenome | isolation source: Antarctica rocks | place: Antarctica
GGTCGATCCGCCTCGACGGGTGACGGTCTCATGGGGGTTCGCCGGCCATGACACCCTGCCCGTCGGCGCCTCGACGGTGTCGTTCGAACTGACCGCGATCAGCACCGGAACTCGGGTCGAGGTCGTGCACACCGACCTCCCCGAGGCCCAGATCGCCGGGCACGCCGAAGGCTGGAGGCACTTTCTGCCCCGCCTCAGCCAAGCCGCCCAGGGTCAACAGCCACCACCGGACACCTGGGAACCCGCACTCTGATCACCGACCAACCAAAGGAGTTGCTATGCCGAATGACGATGACGCCGCGATCTCGATCGTGGATGCCTATCACCAGGCGTGGACCAACGGAGAGGTCGACCACGCGCTGACGTACCTCTCCGACGATGTCCGCTGTTTCGCCCCCGACGAGAATGTCACGACCAAGCAGGACTGGCGCGAGTACCTCACGGGCTTCGTGCCGATGCTGACAGCGGCTCCCGAACATGCCCGCATGACGGCCGGGGACCGGGTCGCTCTGTGGTACTTCCCGCAGACTGCGGTCACCGAGACGACGCTGGCCAGCGAGTTGTTCACCGTCCGCCAGGGCCAGATCGTCGAGATCCGCCTCGCCTTCGACCGACTGGGCTACATTCCGCCGGCCCAGCAGCCGGTGTGAAGCCGGCCCCCGCCGGCGAGGCAGCGCGCGAGCTGCTTGACCGCATACGAGCCTCGCTGCCAGCCGAGCACACCCGTGAAGTGCGCATGTTCGGAGCTGTGGCCGTCATGGTCCACGACGCCATGGCCGTTGCCGTCCACAAGGAGGGGAGCCTGCTCGTACGAGTCGACCCGGCCCAGGACTCTCGGCTGCTCGAAGAGCCGCATGCCTCGCGCGCGGAAATGGGCGCCGGTCGCTCCATGGGCGAAGGGTGGATCCGCGTCGATGCGAAAGCACTGTCCAGCGACGCAGCGCTCGCCCAGTGGCTCGGATGCGCCGTCCGCTACCTCTCCCAGCGGGAGCGGTAGCACACGGGTGGGTGAGCTCGCCCGGCTGGCGCCGGATTTCCGGCGCTTGTTCACCGGACTCCGCGGTGACAAGAGCAAGCGCTCTTAGAATCAACGTCCCCGAAGTGCGGACCACTGGGCGGAAAGCGCACTGTGCTCGCACACCGCATCTGGACGCAGCTGATTCCGGCCGTCAATCGTCCGCAAATCCCTCTACCTTTGCTCATGAGCACAGTCCAGGTACGTGTGGATGGCTACCGGATCGAACCGCTCAATCCGCAGACGTGGGACGCCTTCGCGGATCTGGCAGAGCGGCACAACGGCGTATGGGGCGGGTGCTGGTGCACCTGGTTCCACTGCTACCCGGACCCTCCCGAGCGCAAGGCGCTCGGCCACCGCGCGTTCAAACAGCGGCTGGTCGACGAGGGACGCGCGCACGCGGCGCTGGTGTTCGACGGTGACGTCGCAGTCGCCTGGGCCGAGTACGGGTCGCTCGAGGAGCTGCCGAACATCCATCACCGGAAGGACTGGGAACAGAATCTCCGGCGCATGCCGGACTACCGGATCACCTGCCTGTTCGTGGACCGCAGGTACCGGCGCAAGGGGATGGCAGCGGTCGCCGTTCGGGGCGCGATGGCGCTGATCGGCGCTGCCGGCGGTGGTCTCGTCGAGTCGTACCCACACGACCTGCCCCCGGGCAAGAAGACCTCGGCGTCGTTCCTCTACAACGCCACCCGGAGCATGTACGAGCAGCTCGGGTTCAGCTACGACCGACCCAAAGGCAAAGGCAACTGCGTGATGATCAGGTTGGTCCCGGCTGGCTAGCAGCGACCGGGCTCCACGCGTTCAGCGCAGCGCGAGCGCCCAATGGGCGGGGTCGGCCGTCGTCGTGAGTCCGGCGGCGATGCGGGCGCACGCGACACCCTGGTCGAACAGCGACTGCCGCACGCTCGGGATGCCGAGTTCTGCCGCGACATCGCTGTCGTCCCATCCGCTCACGCGCAGGGCCGGGCCGAGCGCATCGAGCGCGCCGGCGGCGAGCTGGTCGCTCATGGCGATTACCGCATCGGGCCGCACCTGCTCTTGCGCGGTCTGGAGTGCGCGGCGGCCGTCGTCGCGCGTGTTGCGTGCCACCACGGCGACGGGCACGTCGCTCCAGGGGAGCCCGGATGCCTCGACCGCGTCACGGTATCCCGCGAGGCGCGCCCGGGTAATCGGGTAGGGCACGTCAACGCCCGGTCCCCACTGCAGACCGGCCCGACGGTCGCGGTCGAGTGGGTGCGATAGGACGAACGGTGATCGGGCGCCCGGGAGCACGTGTTCGGCGATCGCGGCGGCCGCCGCGCGGTCGTCGGGGGCGACCGCGGTGATGCCGAAAGCCGCGGGGCCGCCCTGGATCGCCGCGGGCCGACCGGTCGCGGCCACGGCGTCGAGCACCGGGTCGTCCTCCACCGTGGTCCAGAGCACGAACCCGTCGACCGCCGCCTCCCGCACGCGGTCGACGTCCGTCGCCTCGCCCGTGCTCGGGATGAGCATGAGCCCGAGCCGGTTCTCGGTGATTGCCACATCGAAGAGGCGATCAGTCGGACAGCACTCACGATGACTCTCCGGACCGATTCGGTGCCGACCGGTCGCCTGACTCGGTCCGCGTTCTGGCACGCAGTTCTGGCGTTCGCCATCGCAGGCCCAGCACCACCGCGACGCAGAGTGCCCCGCCGCTCACCAGGGCGACCGCGCCCGACGTGACCCGGGCGACCACTCCGGCGCGGACGTTCCCGAGGTCGGGGCCGGTCATCCCCACCAGCAGCTCGACCGCGCCGACCCGACCACGCAGTTCGTCCGGCGTGAGTCGCTGGACCAACGCTCCCCGGCTCACCACACTGGCCGTGTCAGCGGCGCCGGCCACGACCAACGGTGCGAGCACTGCGACGGGCCAGCCGATATACGCCGCGACGCCGACCAGTCCGAGCGAGGTCCCCCAGACCAGTGCGCCGCCGACGACCCAGCGGAACTGCTGCCCCGATCGGGTGAATGTTCCCGAGAGAACCGAGGCGATCACCCCGCCGACGCCGATCGCCGACAGGAACAGGCCGAGGGTGCGTGGGTCGCCGTTGAACAGCTGCTGGTTGATCAGCGGGAAAAGGCTGATCGGCATGGCCAGCACGGTGGCGGCGAGGTCCGTCAGCAGCAGCGCCCTGATCACCGGGTGGCGTCGCAGGAACAGCAGGCCCTCCCGGATCCCCGCCCAGCCGGGCTGGGCGGTGTCGCCCAGCGGCCGTAGTGCCGGCAGCCCGAAGACCCCGATGAAGGCCGCTGCGAACGTCCCGGCGTCCACCAGATAGCACCCGGCCAGACCGATCCACCCGATCAGCAGCCCGCCGAGCGCCGGTCCGAGCAGCATCGCCGTCTGGGCGCTGATCCCGGTGAGTGCCAAGCCCGCGGCGAGCTGCTCCCCCGGCACCAGGCGCGGCACCAGGCTGCGTGAAGCCGGTCCACCGAACGCGGCCACCGCGGACTGCAGCGCGATCAACCCGAGCAGCAGCAGCGGCGAGAGGCCTCCCAGCAGCGCTTGGCCCGCGAGGGCGATCGACACTGCTGCCTGACCGGTGGTCGTGACGATCTGGATCCGGCGACGGTCGTACCGATCGGCGCTCGATCCGGCGATTACCGACAGCAACAACATCGGAATCGCGTGGGCGATCCCGACAGCGCCGGACCACAGCACACTGCGCGTCGACTCCCAGATCTGGAACATCACTGCCACCGCCGCGATCCGGCTCCCCATGATGGACAACGACCTGCCCAGCCAGAACCTGCGGAACAGGGGTGACTCGCGCAGCGGCGTCAGATCCATCAGCGCACCGTGCAGGCGGATGCGTGGAGATCCGCTCATCACCGTGTGCCGGGCGCCGGACGCGAAGGTCCGGGTGGGTTGGCATCGATCCGCGCGACGATGCGGTCGTAGAACGGGCTGCGCTGCAATGCTTCTCTCATATCTTCCACGACCCGGCTGAGCGCGTAGGGCAGTTCCCGCTCGAGATCGGCGCAGGCCGATTCGGTCGCCGACCACTCGGCGGCGAGGAAGGGTGCGAGCTCCGCGCCACGCTCGGTCAACGAGATCACTTTGGTGCGCAGGTCCTCTCCCGCAGTATCGATGACGTAGCCGCCCGTGCGGAGAGCGCTGACTTTCTGACTCGCGGCCGAATGGGTGATGGCCAGCGAGTCGGCCAGCGCCCGAATCGTCATCGACCCGGCCGCGGCAAGCCGGATGATCACCATGGAATGGGAGGGCTGGATGCCGATGCCCCGCTCCCGGTACAGCCGAGAAATATCGTCGTCCATGGCCTGCAGGAGCTTTCGCAGTGGTCGCCACAGGCTTTCGTCCGCGGCGTCAGCCGGTCGTTCGACGGTCATGCACTGATCGTAACAGTCCTTATATAAGTGCTGTCATGTGGGGTCGATGCGTCTCGCATGGGGCTGACGATGCAGGCAACACGGGCTCAATGACCACTTACCTGCACTTGGCACATCAGGCGCCGGCGGCTGATGTAGGTCGAGAGGCACACCCGGTGCAACCCACGCCGACGCTGGCAATCTGTGCGCGGCGCTGGAGAAATATCGCCAGCGCGGAGCCGAAATCGCCAGCGTCGGCACGTCGGGGTGCACCCCGTGGGCCTGGCGGCCCGCCACACCGGCGGTGACCTCTGGCAGCAGGTCCAGCAGAATGCAGGTATGGATCGCCAGTACGCCCGCTCGGGTTCCGCCTTCGAAGACAGCATCGGGTTCAGCAGGGCGGTCAGGGACGGGAGAACCGTTGCGGTGTCCGGCACCGCGCCGGTCTGGCCGGACGGCCGGGTGGACCCGGATCCCCTGACACAGGCCAGGCGGTGCTGGCAGATTGCCCTGGCCGCGCTGGCCGAGCTGGGCGGCCGGCCGGAGCAGGTGATCCGCACCCGGCAGTACCTGCTCGACCCGGCGCATGCTGACGCTGCCGGTCAGGCGCACCGCGAAGTGTTCGGCGACGTCCGGCCGGCCAGCACCATGCTGATCGTCGCCGGGCTGCTCGACCCGCGGTGGCATCTCGAGTTCGAACTGGACGCCGTTCTGTCGTGAACATCCCCAGCCCGAACATCCCCAGCCGGAATGTGATGCCCGGCGACAGCGCGACGGTGCTGTCGGTGAACCTGGGCAGCATCGGCCCGCGGAAGGCGGGTGGCGTCACCGGCATCGACAAGCGCTCGACGGATCGGGCCGTGATGGTGACCGCCCCCGGGCCCAAGGGGACCGCCGGCAGCGGCCTGGCCGGCGATCAGGTCTGCAACCGCAGGCACCACGGTGGTAACGATCAGGCGGTCTACGCCTACCCCCGGGAAGATCTCGACGACTGGCAACGGGAGCTCGGGCGCACGCTGCCCAACGGCAGCTTCGGCGAGAACCTGACAACACTGGGCATCGACATCACCCACAGCATTCTCGGCGAAACCTGGCAGCTGGGAACAGATTTGGTTCTCCAGGTGACCGACCCCAGGATCCCGTGCCGCACCTTCGCTGATTTCCTCGGCGAGCGCGGCTGGATCCGCAGGTTCATCACGACCGGCGCCACCGGAACCTATCTGCGCGTGTTGCAGCCGGGCCGGGTGCGGGCCGGCGACCCGGTCAGGGTGCTGGACCGGCCGGACCACGGCGTCACTGTCCGCACCGCGTTCCGGGCGTTCACCATCGAGCCCGGTTTACTGCCCCTGCTGACCCAGGTGCAAAGCCTGTCGCCGCAGGCGCGCCGGACGGTGGCCAACAGGCAGCCCATCGCCGTCGACAGCGACCCGGCCTGAACCGGATGCGGATCCTGGTCGCCCCGGACTCGTTCAAGGGCACTGCTACCGCCGCGCAGGCGGCGACAGCCATCGCCGCCGGCTGGCGCTCGGTGCGGCCGGCCGACACCGTCCTCGAGCTGCCGCTGGCAGACGGCGGAGAGGGAAGCGCCGCCGTGATCCGGGCATCGACACCCGGAGCGAGCGAGATTCGTTGCCGTGCAACGGGTCCGGACGGCATACTGGTGGATGCCGGCTGGTTGTTGCTGCCGGATGGCACGGCGGTGGTGGAGTTGGCGGCCGCCTCCGGGCTGACCCTGATGCGCCGCAAGGATGCGCTGGGAGCCCAGACCACCGGTTTCGGGGAGCAGTTGGCCGCCGCCGCGCGAGATCCGCGGGTGCGGAGGATCGTGGCGACGGTCGGTGGTTCGGCCGCCACCGATTGCGGGGCGGGCGCACTCAGCGCACTGGGCGCCCGGTTCCTGGACCCAGCCGGGAAGCCGCTAGGGCCTGGCGGCGGCATGCTGAACCGCTGCGCCCGGGTGGACGTCTCGGCGCTCGTTCCGCCACCGCGGGGCGGGGTGCAGGTGCTCACGGACGTCACCGCCCCGTTGCTCGGCCCGCGCGGGGCGGCGGCTGTCTTCGGACCGCAGAAGGGCGCCACCGCCGATGACGTCGCGCTCCTGGAGGCATCCCTGGCCCGGTTGGCCGCGGTGATCGGCGGCGAGCCCGACCAGGCCGGTGCCGGAGCGGCCGGTGGCGCGGCGTTCGGACTTGCCACCCTGTGGAATGCCCGTCTGGAACCGGGTGCTCGGCTCATCGGCGAGGTGGTCGGGTTGTCCGGAGCGGTGGACCGGTCGGATCTGGTGATCACCGGCGAAGGCAGGTTCGACGCCCAGTCGACGACCGGTAAGGTGGTCGGTCACGTGCTGGGAACCGTTGCGGGCCAACGGGTGCTGCTGATCGCCGGGCAGATCGACCGCGCGCTACCGGCCGGGATCGAGCGAGCTGTCGAGCTGTGCCGGCTGGCCGGTTCGGGCGATCGCGCGATGGTCGATGCGCAGCGCTGGTTGCGGGCGGCCGGCGCAGAACTGTCCGCCGCCACCGCAGCTGACTGCCGACCCTGACGCCATTCCAGGACCCCGTCGGATGACCAGCGCCGACGTGAGAACCGGCGGCAGCACCCTCGCCGGTGCCCGTCAGTCTCCAACGACGACGAGATTTCGCGTGGCGGCGGCGTCGGCGAGGCGATCGTCGAACGAGGCCACGCGTGCACGGGCGTCTTCGGCCGAGAGCAGTACGCAACAGTCCGGCATCTTCAAGTTGGTGCTCGCGCGGAGATCGGCGAGCTTGGCTGCGGTGTCGGCAGGAAGGGGGAGCTCGAGCTCCCCCAGTTCCAGGTCCTGTAGCGCCGCACGTACGGCATCGAGTCGGTTCTCTCGCACGGGCACGACGAGCACCTCGGCCAGGGTCAAAGAGTTGGCCACGAAATCGTCGTCAATCTCGCGAGCGAGGAGGGTCTCGGCGCGGCTGTGATGGATATCTTCGCCATCGAGGTAGGCGATCAGCACGCTGGCGTCGAGGACGATCACGCCGGCCATTCCTCTCGGAGCCGCTGCAGGTAGTCCGGTCCGTAGGCGCCGGTGAGCATCCCGCTGTGCGCGCGGAGGGCGGCAAGCTTGCGGCGCCGGGTTTCATCGTGGGCCTGTTGCACAGCCCGATGGCCTTCCAGCGCGAGTTGCACCAGGACTTGAGCGCGGCTCAGACCCGGCCAGCGAAATGCGGCGGCGTCCAGGGCCTGCGCCAGGTCGTCCGTCTCAGTCACGAAGTGGCGCGGTCGGGAGGTCGGCATAGCCAGAAGTGTAACACGCATCACATGAGGTGCTACACCTGGTGGTAGCGAGAGGTGCTCGAACCCAGCTTCGGCAAGAGCGCGGTTCGGTCAGGGCCAACGCAGGTATAGGGCGGGCGTGTCGCGGGCTGCAGTGCGTGCTGCCCCGTGGGTTGGGGGTAGTGGCCGCCGGGCATTGGATCGGGCGGGCGGCCTCCGATCAGGCCAGACCGAGCGACTTCATCCGCTCCCCGTGCCCCATCTGCAGCCGGCGGAACAGTCCGGCGATCCCGGCCAGGTCACCGGAACCGGTGATGATCAGATCGGCCAGCGATTCCCGCTCGGCGATCACGTACTGGGCCTGGATCAACGCCTCACCCAGCAGCCTGCGACCCCACAGGGCCAGCGGTCCGGAGAGCTTCGGATCGTCCTGGCAGGCCCGCCGCACCTCCCGGACCGCGAACGCCGAATGCCCGGTGTCCCCGAGCACACCGAACACCAGATCCCGGCTCGCCGGATCCAGCCATTCGGCGATCTCCCGATAGAAATCCGCAGCAAGGCCGTCCCCGACGTGCGCCTTGACCAGGGACTCCAGCCAGGAATGCGGCGCCGTCGAGTCATGGAAGGCATCGAACGGCCGGACGAACGGCCGCATCGCCTCCACCACCGGAACTCCGCGCTGCGCGAGAAACCGTGACAGCAGCTGGAAATGGCCCATCTCGGCAGCGGCCATCTGCGCCAGCGCCACCCGCCCGGACAGGGTGGGGGCGTACCGGGCGTCGGCCGCCATCCGGTCGAATGCCGACAGTTCTCCATAGGCCAGGACGCCGATCAGGTCGATCACCCCGGTGGCCGGCGCGGCCACATCCACCGTTTCGGTGTCCGAACCGGTCTCCGACATTGACGTCCTCCCAGACCCGCCGGTCACCCGGCTCGTCATGAAGACTAGTTCCAGGCCATAGAATGGGAGCTGAGGTGGTGCCGATCGGTGTCACCGTCCTGTGCGCGCGACGCACACTGCACGACCGTCCCGGACGATCCACCCTTACCCGGGCCCGCCGCACATCCTGACCGGACCGGCCTCGCGCGCGAAACTGCCGAGGAAGGCTCCATCCATGAACGACACCACTCCCATCGAAGGCCTGGCACCCGAGGACCTGGCGATCTCGCACCCGCTGGTCGGGGACGCGCCGGTGAGCGAGAAGACACCTACCTTCGCCGACCTGCAGGTCGATCCGCGAATCGTGCAGGCGCTGCAGCAGGCCGGGATCGAACACACCTTCGCGATCCAGGCGCTGACCCTCCCGGTTGCGCTGGTCGGGTCTGACCTCATCGGCCAGGCCCGCACGGGAATGGGCAAGACCCTCGGCTTCGGGGTGCCGCTGTTGCACCGGCTGGCCGGTGAAGACGACGCCGCCGACGCGGCCGGCGCCGACAACGCGGTGGCCAGCACGGCTCGGCGCCGCGGCCGCGCGCCTCGAGCCCTGGTGATGGTGCCGACCCGGGAACTCTGTGTCCAGGTGACCAGGGATCTGCACGACGCAGCCAAGTACACCGGTCTCACCGTCACCGCGGTGTACGGGGGCCGGGCATACGAGCCGCAGGTCGCCGCGCTGCAGGGCGGCGTCGATGTCGTCGTCGGTACTCCTGGCCGGCTGCTGGACCTGGCCAACTCGGGCAGCCTGGTGCTCGGCGGAATCGAGATCCTGGTGCTGGACGAAGCCGACGAGATGCTCGACCTGGGGTTCCTGCCGGACATCGAGCGCGTGCTCGGGATGGTGCCCGCCGCCAAACAGACCATGCTGTTCTCGGCCACCATGCCGGGTCCGATCATCACCCTGGCGCGTTCGTTCATGACGCAGCCGCTGCACATCCGCGCCGAGATGCCCGACGAGGGGCAGACCCATCTGACCACCACCCAGTTCGTCTACCGGGCGCACGCGATGGACAAGGTCGAGTTGCTCAGCCGTGTGCTGCAGGCCGGCGGCCGCGGGCTGACCATGGTCTTCACCCGCACCAAGCGCACCGCCCAGAAGGTCGCCGACGAACTCGCCGACCGCGGGTTCGCCGCCGCCGCCGTGCACGGTGACCTCGGCCAGGGCGCCCGGGAGCAGGCACTGCGGGCTTTCAGATCCGGCAAGGTGGACGTGCTGGTGGCCACCGACGTGGCTGCCCGCGGCATCGATGTCGAGGACGTCACGCACGTCGTCAACTACCAGTGTCCCGAGGACGAGAAGACCTATATCCATCGCATCGGCCGGACCGGCCGGGCCGGCAAGACCGGCGTGGCGATCACCCTGGTCGACTGGGATGATCTGCCCCGCTGGAAGCTGATCAACACCGCGCTCGGACTGAACATGGACGAACCGGCGGAGACCTACTCCAATTCGGCGCACCTTCGGGAGGACCTCGGAATCCCGGAGGACCTTACCGGTCGGCTGCCCAGAGCACGCCAGACCCGGCAGGGGTTGAACGCCGAAGCAGTCGAAGATCTCGGCGAGACCGGCGGCAAGAAGTCGGGCCCCAGCGGCTCGAGGCGCGGCTCGGTCAGCGGCTCCAGGCGCGGCTCGGTCAGCGGCTCGGCGAGTGGGTCCGCCCGTGGAAGCGGTCACGGAGGTGGGCAAGGCACCGACCGGCCGCGGCGGGTGGGTTCCGGGGGGCGTTCGGGCCAGCAGGGCAGCAGCGAACAACGCCCCGGTTCGGACACGCCGGAGCCGGACGCCCAGCCGGCCGCGGCAGGCGGCGAGCGGCCGCAGCGCCGGCGGCGCCGCCGGACCCGCGGGGGGGAGCAAGCCTCCGACGGACAGGCAACCGGCGGCGACCGGCAGGCAGCCGGCGGCGCCTGATCGACCGCGCAGCCGGCGATCCGAGCCAGGTGCGGATCACCCGACTTCGGGCGACGGCGGATCAGTAGGCTCGCAGCGTGTCCCACCCCGTGAGCCCGCCGTCCCCCGTGAGCACACCGTCGCCCGGGGGCACACCGTCGCCCGGGAGCACACCCACTCCGCTGAGCACACGGCCATCGAGTTTTCGTGCCCGGCGCCGCCGCGACCGGATCATCGCCGGCGCGATCGCTGTCGCGGTGATCGCGGCGGCCACCATCGTGTACCTGACCAGCGATATCAGGGCCGTCGACGCCACCTCCGGGCCCGACTACACACCGACCGTGGCGATGCCGGCGGTGCCGCAACGGCTGCAGGTGGCGTGGCAGCAGCCGACGGACCCGGAGGTCGGAGCGGTCGCCTCGCCGTACGGCACTGTGGTCACCACCGACCAGCACACCGTCACCGGCCGCAACGCGGCGACCGGCGGGGTGCGCTGGAGCTATTCCAGAGCCGACCGGAACCTGTGCGCCGTCGGTTCCGGTGACACCACCACCGGCGACCTCAGCGCCAGCTCCAGTGTGCGCGGGGTGCTGGCGGTGTACGCGCGCGACGGTCTGTGCGGCGAGATGGTGCTGCTCAACCCGGAGACCGGTGAGCGGCGCTACCAGCGCACCGCGCCGAACCAGCCGAGCGGATCGCTGATCTTCGGCGGCCCGTACGCCGCCTGGGTGAGCTCGGGTCTGCTGGAGATCTGGCGCTGGGATCTGCTCCGGACGTTCCAGTACGGCGACCAGCCGAACCCGAATTCGGGCAACACCCGGCACCTGGGCTGCACCATCACCGACGCCGCCGTCACCGACGACCAGTTCGGCACCATCGAGCACTGCACCGGCAAGGGAAGCAACGCGCGCATCGTCCTCAACTGGACCGATCCGAACACCCAGAACAAGAAGGACTGGGACGTGTTCAAGACGAAGGTGCGGGCGGACATCGATACCGGTTCGGCGGCGGCCAGGATCGTCGGCATCACCAAGGACCGGGTCGCAGTACTGGTCGCCACACCGACACCCGCCGTGGTGGTCTACGACGCGGACGGCACAGTCGCCGGCCGCACCCCCATCGCGGTAGCCGCCTCCGCGATCGGTTCCGGCAGCGGCCCGACCCCACGGGTGACGCTCGACGGGATCCAGTACTGCCTGGTCGGTGGCTACCTGATCGCGATGGGCGAGGAAGCGGTGGACGTCACGGTGCCGGTCACCGCGACCAGCGGCACCAACGAGCCGAGCAAGACGCCCGACGCCGGACTGGCCAGCAGGCTCGGCGGAACCGCGACCTCGACCCCGACTCCGCCCAAGACCAAGACCAAGGTGGTGAGCCGGGATTCCCCCACCGTCAGCTGGGCGCTGCCGGGGGCCATCGGCCTGCCGACCCTGGTCGGGGCGAACCTGGTGGTGGCGTCCGCCGGCGGCCTGATGGTGGTTCCGGCGGCCGAGGGAACCGTCGCCCGCACCGTTCCGCTTGCCCGGCCCGCGAAGCCGGCCAGGGTGGACGTGGCGGTGGTCGGCAACCGTCTGGTGGAACTGCGCGGTACCGAGGTCGTCTCGCTCGCCGCCGCGCCGTGAGCATCCCAGCGGACTCGCAGCTCAGCGTTCACCACGCCGCGCGGGTCATCCTCTCCGCCGGTGACGGTGTACAGATCGCCGCCCTGGACACCGCAGGACGAGAAGGGCCCGACGCACCGACACTGCTGATGCTGCCTGGCTACACGGGCTCCAAGGAGGACTTCGCTCCCCTCCTGGACCCGTTGGCCGACAGCGGTTTCCGCGGGATAGCGGTCGACATGCCTGGCCAGTACGAGTCTGCGGGACCGGCCGACGAGTACGCCTACAGCTCGCGGGTGCTGGGCGCGGTGATGGCCGACCTGATCACCTCCCTGCCGGGCCCGGTGGTGGTGATCGGGCACTCTTTAGGCGGCTTGGTGGCCAGGGCGGCGGTACTGGCCGGGGCAACTGTCGCCGGGCTGGTCCTGCTCAGTTCCGGTCCTGCCGCATTACCGGCGGGGCCCCGCATGGGCGCGATGGACGCGGGTGAACCGGTGCTGCGCAGGCTGGGGGTGGCCGCCGCCTACGCCCACCTGGAGTCGCTGGTGGTGGCGCGGACCGGCGACGCTGCCGGGTCGGGGCAGGGTCAACGGCCTGCCGCAGAGTTGGCCGAGTTCCACCGCCGCCGCTTTGTCGCCTCCAGCCCGGCCGGCCTGATCGGGATGGCGAACGTGTTGCGCACCGAGCCGGACTGGACCGACGAACTGGCCGCCGTCCTGCGGAGGAACAACGCCGGGGTGGCGGTGATCAGCGGAGAGGCGGACGACGCCTGGGGTCTGCAGCCGCAGGCAGACATGGCGCGCCGGCTCGGCGTCTGCCTGGTGCTGATCCCGGGCGCCGCCCATTCCGCGGCCGTCGAGCAGCCGGACCGGCTGCTCAGGGTGCTGCTGCCGCTGCTGCGTTCATGGACCGGCGGATGATCCCGGCCGGCGCCGGACCGCCGGGGCGGCCACCGCTGGCCGGCGTCCGGATCCTGGACCTGACGCAGGTGATGGCCGGGCCGTGGTGCACCCAGCTGCTGGCCGACCTCGGCGCCGACGTGGTGAAGATCGAAGCACCGGCCGGCGGCGACCAGACCCGGCAGAGCTTCGGGACCGGTCCCGGCGACAACCCCGCATTCCGCGCCGTCAACCGCAACAAGCGCAGCGTGGCCATCGACCTGAAATCTGCTGCCGGGCAACAGGTACTGCACCGGATGGCCGTCGCCGCAGACGTGCTGGTGGAGAATTTCCGGCCCGGAGTCGCCGAGCGGCTGCACGCCGACGCCGCGACCTTGCACCGGGTCAACGACCGGCTGGTGGTGACATCGCTGAGCGGATTCGGCACCACCGGCGACGGCTCGAGCGAACTGGCCGGCCGACCGGGCTTCGATCTGATCGCCCAGGCGATGACCGGCCTGATGAGTGTCACTGGCCTGCCAGGCGGTGACCCGGTGAAAACCGGTGTCCCGATCACCGATCTGGCGGCCGGCATGTTCGCCGCGATCGGCATCCTGGCCGCCCTGCGGAACCGGGACACCACCGGTCGTGGCGACCATGTCCGCACCTCCCTCTACCAGGCCGGCTTGGCCATGTTGGTATGGGAATCGGCAGCCTACTGGGCGACCGGGGTGGAGCCGACCCCCACCGGATCCGGACACCGAATGCTCGCGCCCTACCAGGCGCTGCGGACCAGGGACAGCGCGCTGGTGGTGGCCGCCAACAACGACAAGCTGTGGCGGTTGCTGCTGTCCACCCTGGGTCTGACCCAGCTGGCGACCGACCCCCGGTTTCTCAGCAACGCCGACCGGATGACGAACAAGGCCGAACTCGCGCACACCCTGGAGGCCAGGCTGATCACCGACGACACCGATCCCTGGGTGGGCCGACTAGTGTCGGCCGGGGTACCGGCGGCGCCGGTCAGGACCGTCGGACAGGCGCTGGCGGATCCGCACACCCAGGCCCTGGCGATGGTCGGGCAGGTGGAACATCCGGTGGTCGGCCGGCATTCCGTCCTGGGACTGCCGATCCAGTTCGGCGCGGGCGTCCGGTGGCCGGGACGGCCGTCCCCGGCGCTGGGCGAGCACAGCCGGGAAGTGCTGCGGGAGTACGGGTTACAGCCCGACGAGATCGACGAGCTGACCGCCAACGGGGTGGTGCGATGACGGCCAGCCATGCCGGCGGCGCGATCCTGGTCGACATCGAAGACCGCATCTGCACCGTCACCCTGAACCGGCCGGGCAAGCACAACGCCTTCACCATGCCGATGTTCGACGCGTTGATCACCCTGGGCGAAAAGCTGCGCACCGAATCCGCGGTGCGGGTGGTGTGCTTCCGGGGCGCGGGCGGACGAGCGCTGGCGGCCGGCGCCGACATCGCCGGGTTCACCTCCTTCACCTCCGGCGAGGACGGCGTTGCCTACGAGTCCGTCGTGGTACGGGCCCTGGCGGCGGTCTCCGAACTCCCGCAGGTGACGCTGGCGGTGATCGAAGGCCTGGCAGTCGGCGGCGGCCTGGCGCTGGCCAGCGCCTGCGATCTGCGGATCGCGACCACCGGCGCGCGTATCGGCTATCCGATCGCGGCCACCCTGGGCAACTGCCTGTCCGCATTCGTGCTGAAGCGGTGCGTCGCCGTCTTCGGCGACTCGCTGGTTCGCGAGATGCTTCTCACCGCAAGGCTTCTGCCCATCGATCGGGCGCACGCCGCCGGAGCTGTCAGCGACATCGTCGAGGGTGCGGAGCTGGACGAACACCTGACGATGCTGCTCCGGCGCATCGCTCACCTGGCGCCCGGCACGCAACTGGCCACGAAACGGACCCTCGGCGCGCTCGCCGACGGCGCCGATCCGGACGACAGGTCGGAGATGCTGAAGGTCTACGGCAGCAACGACTTCACCGGGGCAGTACGCGCCTTTCTGGACAAGCGGGCGCCGGAGTTCTCCGCGACGCTGGACCTCTGAGGCGCCCGCCAGCTCCCCACCCGCCTCACCACCACCAGGCGAGGACCAGCACCGCCAGCACCGCGAGCACCGTCGTCCCGGCGATCACGGCGCCGGCCGCGACCGGCACCCGGAACCGCAGCCCGCGGCCGACCTCCCCGAACCCGCCGACCGCCAGATGCAGAACGACCCGGCCCCAGCCCGGCCCGGTAGCACCGTCGATCACCAGCGGCGCGCCGATCTGTAGTCCCAGCAGCAGGATGCCCAGTAGCAGCAGGCCGCCGCCGGCCATGCCGGCGATCGCGGTGAGGACGCGCACGCTGCGCGGGACCGGCAGCTCCGGCGCGTGCGGTACCGCGGGCAACGGGACGGTGTCCACGTCAGATCACTCCGAGCGGCTCGGTGACCCCACTGGTCCTGGCCACCAACCGGGCCAGTGCGGCCGGGTCGGTGGTCTGCTGGCCGAGGGCGAGCGCCTTGTTGTGGCCGTGGTAGTCGGAGCTGCCGGTGGTGATCAGATCGAACCTGCGAGCGATGTCGGCGATCTCGGCGCGGCCGGCTGCGTCATGGTCCGGGTGATCCAGTTCCAGCCCGGCCAGCCCGAGGTCCGCCAGCCGCCCGATCGCCTCCACGGTCAGCGCCCGGTGCTCGCCGCGGGCTCGGGGGTGGGCGATCACCGCGGCGCCGCCGGCCGCCACGATCATCTGGACGGCTGCCGCCAGCTCGGTGTCCACCTTGGGCAGGTAATAGGAGCCGGGCCCGGCCAGGTAGGAATCGAATGCCTCGGTCACCGAAGAGACCACACCGGCCAGCACCAGCGCCCGGCCGATGTGCGGCCGGCCGACCGGTGCTCCGGCGGCGATGTCCAGGACCTGCTCGCTGCTGATCGGCACGCCGTCCGCGGTCATCGACTCCACCATCGCCAGTCCCCGGTGCAGCCGCTCGGTGACCAGCCGGCGATGCTCGGCGACGATCGCCGGGTCGGCGGGGTCGAACAGGTAGCCGAGCAGGTGCACGCTGACCCTGCGGTCGCCGACGTCGACGCGGGTGGAGAACTCGGTGCCCCTAATCAGGGTGACACCGTCCGGCCTGGCCGCCGCGGCAGCCGCCCAGCCGGCGGTGCTGTCGTGATCGGTGAGGCCGATGACGTCCAGGCCGGCCGCGGCGGCCATGGCCATCAATGCCGCCGGGGTGTCGGTCCCGTCCGACGCCGTTGAGTGCGTGTGCAGGTCGATTCGCATGATCTCGACTACGTTACTGAGGTGCCTCGGCTGCCGGCGATCCCGCCCATGTTCCCCTCAGGACGGGGGCCGGCGGGCAACGGACCGCAGCCAGCACCGGTCCGGCGGGCGGCCACCTCGATGATCGACTGCGCCGCCTACGTGAACGGCGCGCGGGTTCCCGGCGTGGTCGATCCGGCGACGGCGCTGACCCATGTCCGGCAGTGCGGTGCGGGCTTCGTGTGGGTCGGCATGTTCGAACCGGACACCGACGACATGGCCTCGGTGGCCGAGGTGTTCGGGATCCACGAACTCGCGGCCGAGGATGCGGTGGTGGCGCACCAGCGCCCCAAGCTGGAGCGCTACAAGCAGTACTCGCTGTTCGTGATCAAGACTGTCAGGTACGTCGAGCACGAATCCAGCACCACAGCGGTGGAAATCGTTGAGACCGGCGAGATCCTGATGATTCTGGCCGAGGATTTCATCGTGACCGTTCGGCACGGTCAGCACTCCGAATTGAAGGATCTGCGGAAGTCGCTGGAACGGGACAGTGAGCATCTGGCCATGGGGCCTGCCGCGGTGATGCACGCCATTGCCGACCGGGTCGTCGACCACTACCTGACCGTCATCCAAGCCGTCGAGGACGATATCGACGAGATGGAGGCGTTGGTGTTCAACCCGGCATCGCATGTCTCCACCGAGCAGATCTACCTGCTCAAACGCGAAGTGCTGGAGCTGCGCAGAGCGGTCGCCCCGCTGCGCGGACCCCTGCAGACGTTGGCCGAGCAGCCCAGCGAGTACGTTCCGCGGCCCGTACAGGCCTACTTCCGGGACGTCGACGACCATCTGAAGCACGTCATCGACCAGGTATTCGCCTTCGACGAACTGCTCACCGCTCTGGTCTCGGCGTCGCTGGCGGCCGTGGCGACCCAGCAGAACTCCGACATGCGCAAGATCTCCGCCTGGGCGGCCATCGCCCTGGTGCCGACGGCGATCGCCGGCGTCTACGGGATGAACTTCACCCACATGCCCGAACTCAGTTGGACCTTCGGCTACCCGATGGCCATTGCGTTCATGGCGCTGGTCTGCGTGCTGCTGTTCCGGACGCTGCGCAAACGCGGCTGGTTGTAGCCCATCACCGCTGTAGCCCATCACCGCTGTAGCCCATCACCGCTGTAGCCCATCACCGCTGTAGCCCATCACCGCTGTAGCCCATCACCGCTGTAGCCCATCACCGCTGTAGCCCATCACCACCGAGCAAGCAGCGGCCCTCCCCTGCATGCCGGGGAGGGCCGCGTCGCGGTCACGGCGTTCTCAGTCGTGATCAGCCCCTTCTTGCCGGATCGGTGCTCCGGTGTTCGGATCGAGGAACAGCCGCTTGGCGGCCGGCCTGCCGAAGTCGAACAGGTTGCCCAGCGACCCGGCGATTGCGTCGAAGGAGCCGTCGCCGATCCGGCCGGTGCGCCAGTTGTCCTCGATGAGCCGCAGGATCGAAGTCTGATCGGTGATGCTGCTGTCGACCGAGTTGACCTTGGCGAAAGGCGAGATCACCAGCAGCGGCAGGCGGGGTCCGTAGCCGCAGCGCAGCTGGTAGCCGCCCAGTGTCGGTCCGCCGGTGCCGCACTGGGCGGTTCCGGTCAGGGCGTCCTGGGTGGACTGCGAGTGGTTGACGATCGGGCTCATCTGGTGGTCGTACCAGCCGTCGGAGTCGTCGTAGGCCACCACGATTGCGGTGTCCTTCCAGTCCTTGGACCGCTGCACCTGGTTGATCAGGTCGACCAGAAAGTGCTGCTCGTCGAGGGGATCGGAGTAGCCGGCGTGCCCGTCCTGGGACTTCTTGGCCTTGACGAAGCTGACTGCCGGCAGCTTGCCAGCCTGCAGCGCCCGACCGAAGTAGGACAGGTCGTACTGGTGGTTGGCCGGACCGGCGTGGCCCACTTCGGCCAGCGAGGCCGGCGGTGTGTGCGCCGGGTTGGCAGTGGACCGGTAGTACTGGAAGGGCTCGTGATGGGCGCTGTAGTCCTGGGTGGTGCCGGCGCCGTGCTGCCGGCTGTACTTGCCGATCTCGGAGGCCGCGGCGCAGTCACCGAACCCGCCCTGGAACCAGCCCCAGGACACGCCCTTGTCGGTGAGAAGGTCTCCGATGTTCTTCCCGGTCAGTGCCGCCGTCGCGTACGCAGGATTGGAGCACTTGTCGAAGGCCGGGTCCGGATCGTTGATCACGGTGCCGGTGCCGGCGATCCCGGCCTGGTTCGGGACCGCATAGGCGTCAAGCGTGCGCTGGCCCTGCGGGGAAACGGCGTAGGCCTTCGCGGTTTGGCCGGAGACCAGGTTGAGCGCCCCCGGGGTGGACGGGCCGAACGTGGTGCCGTACGAGTTGTCGCTCATCGCGAAGTGCTGGGCGTAGTTCCACAGCGCGGTGACGGTGTTTCCGTCGTAGTAGTCCAGCACCAGGTGCGGGTCCGTTGCCCCGTAGGCAGGGGCCTTGCAGCTGTTCTTCTGGGTGTACTGGATGAACTTGTCCATCGCACCGTGATCGGCGGCGAGCTGTTCGGCCGTGTAGTCGTGGTCCTGATCGCAGGTCAGCGCCTGCCCGGGGGTGAGCCGGGCCGGGTTCATCCCGTTCGGATTGCTGGTGAGCAGGCTGCCGCTGAGGCCGTTCACCGATGGGGTGGTCGGCGCCGCGACGAAACGGTGGCCGTCGGTGTTCGCCGCATGCGGGTAGGTGCCGAAGTAGTGGTCGAAGGACACGTTCTCCTGGAACACCACGATGACGTGCTTGATCGGAGTGGCGGTGGCGGTGGCGCCGGAGCCGGGTGTCCCCTTTCCTGGGTGCGCACGAGCCGACCGACTCGGCGTGGCCTTCTCGGGATGGCCGGCGGCGGCCGAAGCCGGGGCGGCGTTCGCGAACGCGGCGATCAGCAATCCTGCCGAAGCAGCCGCGGTCAGGGTCCGCCGCCCGCGGTGGCCGCGATGGCGCGGCTGCCGGGTCGGGGGTGCGGTGCGGGCGGCTGCCGGGACGGTGGTGGGGAACACTATCTGCCTCCTGGACCAGGACTGTCGTCGTGGCGCCTCCGGCTCCTGGAAGGCCGGACGCAGCCACATCATTCTGCGTCCGGATGGCCCGAATGCCACCGCAAATCGTCCGGCAGATGAACAGCAGAGTCGGTGTCAGAGTCGGGGGGGCATGGACGCCGGCGTCGGGCCGGGCTGGCCGCCCAGCTCCATCCTGGCCAGCAGGTTCCGCGCGGCTTCCGCGCTCCGAGGCTCGCAGAGCAGGTCGTAACGCCGCGCGACTACCTGACTGGCCGAGGTGAAATCACGCCGCCCCCTGGTCACCGAGTAGCCGAGCCATCCGATCACCGATCCGAACAACGCGCCGACGGCGATGGAGACCAGGATCAGCAGCAGGACCCCACCCTGGACGGGTGAGAAGAAGCTCATCAGCATCCCGACGAACAAGCCCATCCAGGCGCCCGAAGCCGCGCTGGCTCCGATCACCTTGCCGGGCGTGAGCTTGCCCGTCACCCGCTCCACCATCTGCAGGTCGGAGCCGACGATGGTGACGTCCTGGATCGAGAAGTCGTTCTTCGCCAGGTATTCCACCGCCTGCTGCGCCTGGGTGTAGGTCGGGTACGCCGCGACGGCGAATCCAGTCGGCGGGGTAGGCACGTTCGGAACGCCTGGCGTTCCCCGGAAACCCATCGGTGAGGTCACGGCGATCACCTCCTGTTGGCACTTTCTCTGCTCGTGCGCCGCAGCCCATCGAACCGGCGGCCCACCTGGCTCAACTCGATGGTCCCACACGAGCGCGGGTGATAGCTGCGAGCCTTCTGCGGACCGGCTGTGTGCCCGGATGCGAGCCCGGCGTGTGCACGGCCACAGGGCAACCGCACGTAGCCTTGACCGGTCCGACGAGAGGGATCTTCCACCGCCATGCCGAACCACAGCATCGTCAGCACCGACGACATCCACGTCGCATTGGCCACGGTCAAGGACCCGGAGATCCGGCGGCCGATCACCGAGCTGGGGATGGTCGATCGGGTCGAGGTGCGCGCCGGCGCGGACGGCGGCAGCGTCGTCGACGTGCGGGTGCTGCTGACGATCGCCGGATGCCCGCTGCGCGAGACCATCACCAAGGACGTGAACGCCGCGGTCCGCGGGATCCCCGGCGTCACCGACCTGAGGCTGGAGCTGGGGGTAATGACCGACGAGCAGCGAACCGCACTGCGGAACGGTCTACGCGGCGGCGCCACCAAGGAGATCCCGTTCGCCCGACCGGAATCCCGCACCCAGGTCTACGCCATCGCCTCCGGCAAGGGCGGTGTCGGCAAGTCGACCGTGACGGTCAATCTGGCGGCCGAACTCGCCGCCCGGGGGCTGGCCGTCGGATTGCTCGACGCCGACATCTACGGCCACTCGATCCCGCGGATGATGGGGGTCACGGCGCAGCCGACGCGGGTCGACGACATGATCCTGCCGCCGGTGAAATACGGGGTGAAGGTGATCAGCGTCGGCATGTTCGTCGACGGAAACGGCCCCATCCCTTGGCGTGGCCCGATGCTGCACCGGGCGTTGCAGCAGTTCCTGTCCGATGTGTACTGGGGCGAGCTCGACATCCTGCTGCTCGATCTGCCGCCCGGCACCGGCGATATCGCCATCTCCATCGCCCAGCTCGTGCCCACGACCGAGATCGTGGTGGTCACCACCCCGCAGCCGGCGGCCGCCGAAGTGGCCGAGCGGGCAGGAGCGCTCGCTCTGCAGACCCGGCAGAAGGTGGCCGGCGTAGTGGAGAACATGTCGGGGATGACGCTGCCCGACGGATCGAGGCTGGAGATGTTCGGCAGCGGCGGCGGACAGATCGTCGCCGATTCCCTGAGCCGGGCGACCGGTGCAACGGTGCCGGTACTGGGCCGGGTACCGCTGGACGTGACGCTGCGGGAGGCGGGCGACAGCGGACTGCCGCTGGTACTGCGTCCGGAAGCCTCTCAGTCGCCGGCCGTGCAGGCCCTGCGGGAGGTGGCCAGCGGCCTGACGGCTCGAACCCGTCCGTTGGCCGGGGTATCGCTGGGCATCTCCCCCAGCCGCTGACGCCTCAGGTGCCCTCGGCGTCGACCTGAGCGACCGGGAGGGGCTTGTCGATCGGGTCCGCATCGCCGGTAGGGCCGAATGCCGGACTGGAGCCGGCAGTTGACGCATCCCATCGCGGCAGCGGGTCCGCCGATGGCAGCGAGACCGCCGATGGCAACGAGACCGCCGATGGCAACGGGTCCGCCGATGGCAGCGGGTCCGCCGATGGCAGCGGGTCGGCGGAGGTAGGCGGGTCCGCCGATTCCGCCGGGTCCGGCGGAGCAGGATCGCCCACCGTCGGCAGAGGATCGGCGGATGCCGGCGTCTCGGCCTTGGACATCGACACGGCCGACGGTTCGGCTGCTGCCGCGGCCGGCGACAGCACCTCGGGCATCACATCGGCGGGGCCGCCGGCCGACATCGGCTTCGTCTTCTCGTCCGGCCCCTTCAGGAAGTCCTTGTCGATACCCAAGATCCCGGCCATTCCGTTCTCGGTGGAGATGTCCGGCCCGAGCAGACCCTTGCCTATCAGGTTCTTCGGATGCAGGTCTTTCAGATCGCGGAGTTCCTTGAATTCCTTCAACGACTGGAGTTCGGAAATCTGCCGGCGCATCTCGGCGATCTCGGGTCCGAGCTCGGAATGCAGCTGCTCCTGGGCGCCCTGGGCCATCGTGCGGACCTTCTTGAGCGAGCTGGTCAGCCACTGCACGGCCACCGGGATCCGTTCCGGGCCCAGTAGGAATACGCCGATGACCACGATCACCATGATCTGGGTCCACGAGAGGCCGAACACGACCGAAGCCTACCGATGACGGTGCGCCCCGGTTCTCAGCCGGCGCCCAGCGTCACCTGGACGGTGGTGCGTCGACCGTCACGCAGCAGGGTAACCGGAACCGTCTCGCCGACCTTGTGTTCCTGCTGGGCGACCACCAGTTCGTCCGCGTTGCCGACGGACCGCTCACCCACACCGATGATCACGTCCCCTTCGACGATCCCGGCCCTGGCGGCCGGGCCGCCGCTCTGCACGTTCTGCACCTGCGCGCCGTCGGTGGTGCCGTCGGTCGCCGATCTGGCGTTCACCCCCAGGCTCGGGTGCTCGACCTTGCCCGACCGGATGATCTCCTCGGCAATGGCCTTGGCGTCGTTGATCGGAATGGCGAACCCCAGGCCGATGGAACCGCTGGTCTGGCTCGCCCCGAGGGTCCGGATCGCGGTGTTGATGCCGATCACCGCGCCGGCCGCATCCACGAGCGGTCCGCCGGAGTTGCCGGGGTTGACGGCCGCGTCCGTCTGCAGGGCATCGATGACAGCGTTGGTGTCGGTTCCCTCACCGGCCAGCCGGACCGGGCGCTTCACCGCCGACAGGATGCCGGTGGTGACGGTGCCCTGCAGGCCGAGCGGTGATCCGATGGCGATCACCGAATCACCCACCGCGACCTTGTCCGAGTTGCCCAGCTGAGCGACCGCAAGGTTCGCCGCGTCGACCTTGACGACGGCCAGGTCGGATTGCGGATCTCGCCCGACGATCGAGCCGGGAACCCTGGTTCCCTTGCCGTCGTTGAACACCACGGTCAGCTTGGCATTCTTGTCGGTGGCGGCGATCGACACGACGTGATTGTTCGTCAGCAGATAACCGGACCGGTCGAACACCACCCCGGAACCGGTGTCGCCGACGTCACCGATCCTGACCTCCAACGAGACAACGGTCGGCACCACCCGCCCCGCGATGTCGGACACCGAGCCGGGCTGACGCTGGATCGCCGAATCGACAGCGGCGATGCGATACGCCGGATCGGTGGCCGACAGCGGCGCCGCGTGACCCAGCAGCGAGCCGACCAGACCGCCCACCGCGCCGATGAGCAACGCGACCACGGCGAGACCGGCGAGCGTCGAGGGCCGCAGTCGGTGTTCCAACAACGCCTGCCGCACGGTGAACTGCTCCGCCGGACCCCGGATCTTTCCCGCCAGTTCTTCCGGGCCGACAGCCGGCTCGCCGAGGCTGACCGACGTGTCGGGGTCCCGCCAAGGGTCCGGCGGCACTGCGTCCCGGTCCCCGGCTCCCGCGTCGGCCGGGTCGTCGGCCGTCGGCGGGCGTTGCAGCCCAGGGACGTCCGGGCTGGGCCGCCCGAAGGCATCGGCCAGCATCTCCGGTACCACCTGGCCGTTGCCCACCGGCTCAGCGGGGCGCCAGGACCGCGGCGCGAACGATCCGTTCACCCGTCCGGGCCGGCCGAACGCCGCGAACAGCGCGGGATCGACCGGTGGCTTCGGCGAACTCATGATGCTGGGCCTCTCCGGGTGCGGGGACTGCTCGGTTGCTGGCAACCGAACCCCTGGAGGCTACGACACCGCGCCCGGTGCCGGCCGGCGTTCAGCGACGGCCGAACCTGGTGCGCCGGTCGCCGTCGGCCAGCGGACCGCCAGGCCGTTGGTCGAGCGGCAGTGCGATGGGGATGGAACGGAGCTGATCGAACAGGCTGCCGGGCATCCGCGGCGTGCAGGCCGAGCGGAGCAGGTCCCTGGCGCTGGTCTGCTCGGCCACCTCGGCCGCGCAACTCTCGCAACGGGAGATGTGCGCGGCTGCCCGCTGGTAGGCGGCCAGGCTCATCTCGCCGTCGGCGAAGGCGACCACCGCGTCGAAGGACAGGTGATCGACGAACGCATCCGAGAAGAACGTCATTTCCGCAACTCCCGATCGGCCGGCGACGCTGCCGGCCGTTCCGCAAGGTCTACCCGTGCCGCCCGGCGGCGTTCGATGCCGGCCCGCAGTGCCTGCCGGCCGCGGTGGATCCGGGAGCGAACGGTACCCATCTTGACGCCAAGCGTGGCACCGATCTCCTCATACGACAACCCCTGCACATCGCAGAGCACGACGGCCGCCCGGAACTCCGGCGGCAGCTCGTCCAGCGCGGCCTGCAGGTCCGGGTCCAGGTTCGACTGGTCGAAGGTCTGCTCCGGCGACAGCGTCCGGCCGGCGATCCGGTCGGTGTCCTCCGGAAGTGCCTCCATCCGGATCCGGCCCCGGCGGCGGACCAGATCGAGAAAGACGTTGGTGGCGATCCGGTGCAGCCAGCCCTCGAAGGAGCCTGGCCTGAAACTGTCCAGGGAGCGGAACACCCTGATGAAGGTCTCCTGGGTGATGTCCTCGGCGTCGTAGGCGTTGCCGGACAGCCGGTATGCCAGCCGATAGACCCGATCGCCGTGGTCACGGACGATGTCCTCCCACGGCGGCGGCGTCCACCCGACCGCGTCCGACGCGCCCCCATCCGGCACCGACATGCACCTCCAAAGATCTCCGAGTGTCCCATACTGCGTCAGGTGTGTGTGAGTCGGGTGAGAGCCGAGGCGCCGCCATCGGATACCGTCGGCGGGTGTCCAACAGCCGGTCGTACGCCGAGTTCTTCGTCCCAGAATCCGAGGCGGCCTCCGCGGCCAGGGCCCGTGCTGCCGAGCTCGGCTGCACACCGGTGGGTGCCGGCGCCGCCACCGCACTGACCTTCCTGGCGGCCGCGGTGGGGGCCAGGACCGCCGTCGAGATCGGCACCGGCGCCGGGGTGTCAGGGCTGGCGTTGCTGGCCGGCATGACCGGCGACGGGATCCTCACCTCCATCGATGTCGAGGCGGAGAACCAGCGAGCGGCCAAGCAGGCCTTCGCCGAGGCCGGCGTCGCCGCCGGCCGGACCCGGCTGATCAACGGCCGGGCGTTGGAGGTGCTCCCCCGGCTCACCGACGCCGCCTACGACCTGGTGCTGGTGGACGCCGCCAAGGCGGAGTACGGCCAGTACCTGGTGGAGGCCGTCCGGCTGCTGCGGCCGGGCGGGATAGTGGTCATCGACAACGCCCTCTGGGGCGACAAGGTCGCCGATCCCACTCAGCGCGACGCCGAGACCGTCGCCGTCCGGGAGGCCGGCCGGGCGGTTCGCGAGGACGAGACGTTGGTGCCGGTGATGATCCCGCTGGGTGACGGGCTGCTGGCCGCCGTCAAGAGGGGCCAGGGTCAGTGATCGCTCGGCGAGGCGGCGGCAGGTCAGCTGTCACCGCGCGACCGAGGGATCCGGGCATCCGCCGCGCGCTGGCGCTCACCGCGGTGGCGGCGGTGCTGCTGGTCGGCTGCGGCAGCGGCAATGACGCCGGCGTGGTCACCATGACCACGAAGGTCCCGGCGCCGCTGATCCCGCCGAGCATCACCTCGCAGCCGAGCACCCCCGGGACGCAATCGGTCCGATCGGCGGCCGGCGCGGGGCTGAAACCCTCCAGCGGTGCCTCCAGCGCCGCCTCAAGCGCCAGCACCGCCTCCAGCGCCGCCTCCAGCGCCGCCTCCAGCACCGCCTCCGGCGCCGCCACGATGCCGCCGGTGTCGGGGCAGAGATCGAGCGCGCCGTCGAAGGCCGGGACATCGCCGGCCCGAACGCCGAAGAGCGGCGAGCCGTCGACCGGCTCCACCGCGCCGACCAGGCTGCTGCCCGCGTCGCAGATCCCGACCGCCAACGCCGCACCGGTGAGTCCGGAGACCCCCGGGCCGGAGACCGGCCCGAAGTGCGCCGCGAACGCGGCCTACGTGGACGAGCAGCCCACCGGCTTGCGCAGCGACGTGATCAGGGCCTGGCGCAACGTCGAGAAGTATGCGAACGCCGACGGCATCATCGTGTGCCTCAACGACGGAAAACGCAGCGGGGCGCAGCAGCAGGCGCAGTACGACCAATACCTCAAGCAGTACGGCAAGCAGGCCGCGGATCAACTGGTACTCACACCGGACAAGTCCTCGCACGTCACCGGCATCGCCATCGACGTCCAGCCGGCTGCGGCCTTCCGATGGCTGCAGGCCACCAAGGGCGCGCTCGGCCTGTGCCGCACCTTCGACAACGAGGGCTGGCACTTCGAGTACGACGTCAGCTACTTCAAGGGTTGCCCGCCGCGGAAGCCGCGGCCGGAGCACTGATAGACCGATCACCGGACCGGGCGAACCCGGTGGCCGTCGCGTCGGGCGATGCCTGCTGTCACCTGATCAATCCATTCCTGGCGCCGGTGGACAGGCTCCTCACGATGCGCCACAATTGTGGCCATGGCCGTTGAACCGCTCCGCGCCGTCAGAGACCACCTCTCCGAGGTGGTGGACCGCGTCGAGCACCAGCACGAGCGAGTGACGATCACCCGCAACGGACACGATGCAGCGGTCCTCATCAGTCCCGAAGACCTCTCCCAGCTCGAGGAAACGCTGTCCGTTCTCAGCGACCCTGAGGCACTGGCCGACATTCGGGAAGCCGACGCCGCCTACGCCAGGGGCGATGTCCTGCGCGGCGTCGACGCCGTCCGTCAACTCGGTCGGTGAGCCCGCAGGAAGACTACGGGCTCGTCCTCACCCCACCGGCCCGCCGAGCGTTGACCGACAGGCTTCCCGAAGCTGTCGCTGCGGCGGTGATTGACTTCATCACCACCACCCTGGTGCAGCAGCCGCATCGGGTCGGCAAGCCGCTGCGGGGCGACCTGGCTGGGGTTTGGGCTGCCCGTCGCGGCACCTACCGAGTGCTCTACCGACTTCGCGAGCAGCCCCAGGAAGTCGTCGTCGTGCGCATCGAACACCGCGCCGACGCCTACCGCCCGCGCTGAGCACCATTCCTCTGGCAATGCGTCACCGGCATCGCCGTCGACGTCCAGCCGGCTGCCGCCTTCCAATGCCAGCAGGAGGACTGACCTCTCCGGCCGCGCCTCGACGATTCAGAACTCGACCCGGACACCCTTGCCGACAACGGTGATCCCGGACGCGGTGACGGTGAAACGGCTTCGGTCGCGATCCAGGTCCACCCCGATGGTGGCGCCGTCGGCCACCACGACGTTCTTGTCCAGAATCGCGTTGCGCACCACCGCATTGCGTCCGACCCTGACGCTCGGCAGCACCACGGATCCGGAAACCGTACTGCCCTGCTGGATCCGGACATCGTCGGCGAGCACTGACCGGTCCACCACTCCCCCCGAAATGATCGTTCCGGCGCCGACCATGGATTCCTTGGCGATCCCGCCCTCGACGAACTTGGCCGGCGGCAGCGGCGAGGTGTAGCTCAGGATCGGCCAATCGGCGTTGTAGAGGTTGAAGATGGGGTGCACCGACACCAGGTCCAGGTGCGCGTCCCGGTAGGAATCGATGGTGCCCACGTCGCGCCAGTACCCGCGGTCGCGGTCGGTGGTTCCCGGGACCTCGTTCCGGTCGAAGTCGTAGACGCTGGCCTCACCCTGCTGGACGAAGTTCGGGATGATGTTGCCGCCCATGTCGTGCATCGAGTTCTCGTCCGCCGCATCGGATTTCAGCATCTCGATGAGCGCCCTGGTGGTGAACACGTAGTTGCCCATCGAGGCGTAGGACACGGTCGGGTCGTCGGCCACCGCCGGCGGATCGGCCGGCTTCTCCAGGAACTGGGTGATCGTGCGGCCGCCGGCATCGGTGTCGATGACACCGAACGCGGTCGCCTCCTGCCGCGGCACCCGGATTCCGGCCACCGTCACGGCCGCACCCGAGTCGATGTGGTCGGCGACCATCTGCGAGGGGTCCATCCGGTAGACGTGATCGGCGCCGAACACCACCAGGTAGTCGGGTGCGTCGTCGTAGACCAGGTTCAGGCTCTGAAAGATGGCGTCGGCGCTGCCGGTGTACCAGCGCGGGCCGAGCCGCTGCTGCGCGGGCACCGGGGTGATGTAGTTGCCCAGCATCTGGCTCATCCGCCAGGTGGTGCTGATGTGCCGGTCCAGGGAGTGCGACTTGTACTGGGTCAGCACGCAGATCCGCAGGTAGCCGGCATTGACCAGGTTCGACAACACGAAGTCGATGAGCCGGTAGTTCCCGCCGAACGGCACCGCGGGTTTCGCCCGGTCGGCCGTGAGCGGCCACAATCGCTTGCCCTCACCACCGGCGAGAACGATCCCGAGCACCTTCGGCTTGCCGACCATGTTCGCGACAATAACGTGGCGTCCGTCACTGCGTCCGTGCGGGTCTGCCAGTATGGCGGCCATGCACACCGCGCTGCTCACCCGCGAATTTCCGCCCGACGTCTATGGCGGCGCCGGTGTGCATGTCGACTACCTGGTCCGCGAACTGCGCCGGTTGATCGACGTCGAGGTACACGCCTTCGGCGAGGACCGGGACGGCGCAATTGGACATCGGCCGGTGGCCGAGCTGGCCGGCGCCAACCCGGTGCTGAGCACACTCGGCGTCGACCTCGCGATGACGGCGGGCATCGGCCGGCTGCCCGGCATCGAACTGGTGCACTCGCACACCTGGTACGCCAACATGGCCGGGCAGTGGGCCAAGCTGCTCTACCGAGTGCCGCACGTGGTGACAGCGCACTCGCTGGAGCCGCGCCGCCCGTGGAAGGCAGAGCAGCTCGGCGGCGGCTACCGGCTGTCCAGCTGGGTGGAGCGGACCGCGTACCTGGACGCTGATGCGGTGATCGCCGTGTCCGACGGCATGCGGGCCGACGTCCTTGACTGCTACCCGCAACTGGACCCGGCACGGGTGCAGGTGATCCGCAACGGCATCGACACCACGATCTACGCCCCGGTGAACGAGCGGGACGTGCTGGATTCCCGCGGGGTGGACCCGGACAAGCCGATGGCCGCCTTCGTCGGCCGGATCACCCGGCAGAAGGGCGTCAAGCACCTGATCGCCGCCGCGCACGAGTTCGATCCCGACGTCCAGCTGGTGCTGTGTGCGGGGGCGCCGGACACCCCGGAGATCGCCGCCGAGACGGCACAGGCGGTTCATGCACTGCAGGACGCCCGCCCGGGTGTGTTCTGGCTGGACGGCATGCTGTCTCTGCCGGAGGTGAAGCAGGTGCTGACCGCGGCGACGGTGTTCTGCTGCCCCAGCGTCTACGAGCCGCTCGGCATCGTGAACCTGGAGGCGATGGCCTGCGGCACCCCCGTGGTGGCCAGCGACGTCGGCGGCATCCCGGAGGTGGTGGACGACGGCGTCACCGGTTCCCTGGTGCACTACGACCCGGCCGACGAACGAGGCTTCGAGGGCGACTTCGCCGCCGCCGTCAACGCTCTGGTCGGTGACCCGACGCGCGCCGAGCAGTGGGGACGAGCCGGGCGGCAACGGGCGGTGCAGGAGTTCTCGTGGACGGCGGTCGCAGAGCAGACGGTCGCCTTGTACCGCTCGCTGCTCTGACATCCGGTGGCCCGGCTGGCCGCTGGTTCGGCGCCGGGCGGCAGAAACGCCCGCGTCCGATCCGTTCGATCGGGCCCAGGCGAACTGTTGCTGGTGCGGTATTGCGCTCCTGTGCGGTGCTGCTTCCTGGTGCGGCGCTGCTTCCGGTGCGGTACTGCGCTTCTGGTGCGGTACTGCGCTTCTGGTGCGGTACTGCGCTTCTGGTGCGGTACTGCGCTTCTGGTGCCGTACTGAGCTACTTCGGAACGACGACGGCCTTCAATGCGTCACCCAGTGCGTTCGCCTCGTCCGCGGTGATCTCCACCACCAGACGTCCGCCGCCTTCCAGGGGCACCCGCATGACGATCCCGCGGCCCTCCTTGGTGACCTCAAGAGGACCATCCCCCGTGCGGGGCTTCATGGCCGCCATCCTCGACTCCCTCCGGCAGTGAAACCTGCGCTGTTCGCGCGAGCAAGGTCATTCTCCCACGCCCGAACAGCGCCACGAAACGCCCGGCAGGTCCGGCTCGATGGGAAGCTGTGTCGATGACCGCTGCCCAGGCGCCCGTGCTACTGGCCGTTGCCGACGGCGTCGCCACGATCACCCTGAACCGTCCGCGGGCTTTCAATGCCTTCGACAGTGCATCGAAACCCGCCCTGCTGGACGCGCTCGGGGCGGCCGGATCCGATGCGGCCGTCAGGGCGGTGGTGATCACCGGCACCGGGAAGGCGTTCTGCGCGGGTCAGGATCTCAAGGAGCACCTGGGCAGGATGCAGGCAGGCGATCCGATCAGCGACACGGTCACCGAGTTCTTCAACCCGATGATCGAGTCGGTGACGCAGATGCCGAAGCCGGTGATCGCGTCCATCAACGGTGTCGCCGCCGGCGCGGGTGCCGGTCTCGCGCTGGCCTGCGACCTCCGGATCGCCGGCAGATCAGCGGTGCTGCGCACCTCGTTCGCCCAGGTGGGGCTGTCGGCCGATTCCGGGCTGTCCTACACGCTGCCCCGGCTGATCGGTCTGGGCCGCGCCATGCGGATGACGCTGCTGGACGAGCCGATCGACGCGGAGACCGCGCTGGCCTGGGGCGCGGTCGACCAGCTGGTGGACGACGCGCAGCTGCCAGCCCAGACCGCGGCCGTTGCGTCCCGGCTGGCCGGCGGCCCGACCAGTGCTTATGGCTGGATCAAGGCGTCTTTCGCGGCCGCCGGCACCGGCGACCTGGCCGCAGCTCTGGGTTTCGAGAACCGCGCCCAACAGGCATGTTTCGCCTCGGCGGATCACCGCGAGGCGCTGTCGGCATTCGTCGGCAAGCGACCGCCGATGTTCACCGGTCGCTGAAAACGGTGAACCGTCGGGAGCCCGCCGGTCGGGGTGGCGCCAGTCACGTAGCCTTGCACCGTGGGACCAATGGGAGAGCTAGGGGCGCTGTTCAACCCCGGCATGCGCCACGAGATCGCCGAGCGGAAGGCGAAGGCGGCTCGGCGCGAGGAAGAGGGCAACGCCGACCCCGGGAACCTGCGCATCGACCTGCTGTCCGGTGTCGCGGTGATCACGATGAGTCCCAAGAACCGCGACGCTGAGGAGAACACGGTGGCCGAGAACACCGAACAGGGCGCCAAGGCCGCCGGCGGGCCGGAAGGTGTTGAGCCGGCCGCAGACGGCTCGATCGACGACGACCGCACCGAGGAGAGCGTCCAGAGTCAGGGCGCCGGCGCCGCCGAATCAACCGGTGAGGCACGGGCCGATCTGGGGTCCGCGCCGCAGGTGAACCGGCGCGACGACGTGGACGTCGATGGTGAAGACGCCGTGCACCCGGACGCGCTCAAGATCGCCGAGCAGATGTCCAACAGCGAACCGCCTCCGTGACCGACCAATCGTCGGGTCTGCGGTAGTCGGCTCGGCGGTCACTGGGGTCGCCACGTCACCCGCTGCCGGCCCGCCAGCAGTCGGTGACGTGGTCGTCCACCATGCCGGTGGCCTGCATAAGGGCATAGGCAGTCGTCGGCCCCACGAACGAGAATCCTTGCCGCTTCAACTCTTTCGCCATCGCCGTCGACTCCGTGCTGATCGCCGGTACGTCAGCGGCGGTCGCCGGCCGGGGGCGTGATCCCGGCGCGGGGGCGAAGGACCAGAGCAGTTCGTCCAGCCCGTCCGGCAACCCGGCGGCGACCCTGGCATTCCCGATGGCGGCTCGGATCTTCATGTGGTTCCGGACGATACCGGGATCGTGCATCAGCCGATCGACATCGTTTCCGTCGAACTCGGCCACCACGGCGATCGCGAACTGCGCGAACGCGGCCCGGAACGCCTCCCGCTTGCGCAGGATGGTGATGAACGACAGGCCGGATTGGAAGGCTTCCAGGCAGAGCCGCTCGAACAGCGCGTCGTCGCCGTGTAGTTCGGTGCCCCACTCCAGGTCGTGGTAGGTGAGATAGTCCGGCGCGGAGGTGGCCCAGCCGCAGCGCTGCACCTGGGTCACCAGTGGTACCTCGGTCACGACCGGTGTCGCACCATCGGATCTGGGGCCACCCGCTGGACCTCGTCGCTCGGCGGGTCGACAGCGTCGTGCGCGGCGGTTGCCGGGTGGGTGCCGTGGCCCGATGTGTCGCCGGCGTCCGGAACAGCGGCGGCGTCCGGAACAGCGGCGGCGTCTGGAACAGCGGCGGCGTCCGGAACAGCGCGGTCGGGGACGCTTGTGCCGGCGACGGCCGCGTCGGCCGCCTCGGTGGAGTCGCGGCCGCGGCCAACACCCTCGCGCTCACCCAGCACGGTGCTCTCGGGGATGGCATCCGGATCCCCGCCCAGGCTGACCACCTCCGCTCGCAGCCGGTCCACCTCGTCGGCGAGCCGTTCCAGGGTCCAGTCCACATCGCTCATCCGGTAGCCGCGCACGCCGACGGCGAACCGGACGCCGCGGATGTCCGGCCCGGCGATGCCGCCGTCGGGAAGTTCGGCCGGCGACGTCCTGGCCGGCAGCGGTGCCATCTGCTCCCCACGCCCGAACACCAACACCGCAACCAGGAACACCACCAGGCCGATCGCGGCGGCGATGACGAGATACTGAAGGACCGTGATCACGTCTCGATGGTGCCATGCCGCGAGGCGAAGGACGTGCGGATCGCGGGCAGGCAGCGAAGGGCGGCGCAGCACCCTGGGCCGGGCGCAGCACCCGGGCGGGAGCGCCGAGGGGCCGGAGCGGCATGCAGCCCAGCCATCGATCCTGAGGTCGGCGGCGTCAGAACAGGCCGCGGCACGGCCGCGCCGGCGGCCTGACCCCCGCGATTGACGCCACCATCTCCAGTACCTGCCGGGTGGCCGCCACATCGTGGGCCCGGAACACCGCGGCGCCGGCGGCCGCGGCCAGTGCGGTAGCGGCCAACGTCCCGATCAGCCGCTCGGTAGCCGGCAAGGGGCCGGTCGGACCGGCCAGGGTCTCGCCTACGAAGTCCTTCCGGGACAGTGCCATCAGCACCGGCCAGCCGGTCGCCACCAGCTCACCGGTCCGGTGGAGCAGTTCCAGCCCGTGATAAGTGTTCTTGCCGAAGTCGTGAGTCGGATCGATCAGGATGCCGGCTCGGGGCACACCGGCCGACAGCATCCGCTCGGCGGCGGTCGTGGTCTCCGCGATCACGTCCGCGACCACGTCTCGATAGGTCACCCGATGCGGATTGGTCCGGGGGGCCGCTCCCCCGGTGTGCGAACACACGATGCCGGTGCCGAACTCGGCGGCCACCGCCGCCAGCGCAGGATCGGCCCCGGCCCAGGTGTCGTTGATCAGGTCGGCTCCGGCCCGGCAGGCCTCCAGGGCCACCCCGGCGCGCCAGGTGTCGACGCTGATCACCAGGTCGGGATGCCGATCGCGGACACCCGCGATGAACGGCACCACCCGGCGGATCTCCTCCTCCAGGCTCACCTCGGCACCCGCTCCGGCTTTGACCCCTCCGATGTCCACCAGGTCCGCGCCGTCGGCCACCGCCCGGTCCACCGCTTCCCCGGCAGCGCCTTCGGCCCAGGTCGCTCCGTTGTCGTAGAACGAGTCCGGAGTGCGGTTGACGATCGCCATCAGCGCCGCCCGGTCCCGGCGCAAGGCCTTCCCGCGCAGCACGACGGCCGGCCGGGTCGGCGGTGCGGTGCTCATGCTGCCGCAGCCTAAGACGCCGCCGGGCCGATGGTGCTCCGCTCGATCAGCGCCGCCAAACCGTCGGCATCCAGCAGATCGACGGGAGCAACGGTGAGGCCGTCGGCCACGTAGTGGAAGGCCGCCCTGACCTGCTCGAGCGGCGTTGCGCTGAGAGCCGCCCAGGCCAGTCGGTAGGCGGCCAGCTGAAAAGACGTCGAAAGTGTAGGTAGCGGTCATGATGTTCTCCTCGAGTCCGGTTGATCGGTGTGTCGATACAGACTGGACACCACGGCGAAACTCATCGCCGTTGGACTCCTGGAGTCCGGCGCCCCGGACGCGGATTGACCTTGGCCAAGACGGTCGCGAAGGTGAGCGTGGTCAGCGACACGGCGGGCGAGAAGAAGAGCCTGGCAGCCCGTTGAGTCGGCCTGGTGCGCGGTGTCGGGATTGCTCCCGGTCCGTTTCCCCAGGCCGCTCGCCGAACCCGCCGGCGTGTCTCCACGCAACGGGCTCTCCACGGCGACTGCCGTCAGGCTGGTTTCGGCAGGGCCCAGGGTGTCGGGATCGCGCCTCGGTAGCGGTACCGGGTGACCGGTACCGCTGCGAGGTCGAACAGATTGATCCCGTTCGCCGACAACGGTTTCCACCGGCCGTCTGGGCGGCTGAATTGCCGGCGGAAGTCCTTCCACGTCCAGCGATGCAGCGTCGATAACCACCGTGCGACCCGCCACCACACAAAGTGTGCCAGGCGGGCGAGCGCGTGTTTACGGACGGCACGTCGGAAGTAGTTGGACCAGCCGCGGACGATCTGGCCGAGCCGGATCAGTACGGCTTTCGGGTCCTGCTGCGATGATCTGTTCGTCGCGGCACGGATCTTGACCTTCAACGACCGGACGGGCCGGTCTGCGATGAGGGTGTAGACATGCCAGGTGTTCGTTCCGATCTGGCGGCGCCACTGGATGCGGAACCCCAGGAATTCGAACCCCTCGCTCATGTGCACCACCCTGGTTTTCGCCTCCGAGAAGGACAATCCCATGGTGGCCAACACATCTGCGATCTTCTCGCGCAGAGTATGAGCGTCGCCCTCGTTGCCGTGCACGAGCATGTTCTCCCCCTGGGTGCTGGGTGACGCTATGGCATCACCGGTGGGCCGGCCGGGCAACCGTTGGGCTGCCCGGCCGAAGGGCTGGTTACTCGGTGGTGCGGGTGGTGCGCTCGGTGGTGACCGTGCTGTAGCGATCGAGGCCCAGGACGTCGGCGGTGATCTCGTGGGAGCGGCCAAGGGTGCCGTCGGTGCGGGTGAACCCCTCGACCCGCGGATCGCCGGTCACGATGACGGTGTCGCCCTTGGTGAAGCTGGCGGCGGCGTTCTCAGTGCGGGATCCGAGCACGGTCACTCGGTAGAGTGCTAAGCAGAATCTGACGGCAGCGGTGACGCCAAGCATTGATCTGACTTGGACGATCACGCGAGTCCGGTCAAGGTGGGTGAACAGTGAGGTCGTCCCTCACCTGCGTCCGGACACGTCGAGCAACCGGAGTGGATTGGCGGAAACCAGGATGTCGGTCGCGACTTCGCCGAATCGAGTCCGGAGTTGCGGGATGATGGTCGCCCCGATGTGCTGGTATCCCCAGCCGCCGTTGGCGTGCAGGGAGTTTCGGTGGTTGATGTCGTGGGACAACAGGATCTGCGTCTCGAAACCGTCGTCCAGGAGCTGGGCGATCACATCGAGTCGTTCGTTGTCGTCCGGATACCCGATTCCCGTCACCTTGCGGCTGCGGGACGTTCCGAAATTGTCCATCTCCACGTAACAGCCCCGCTTCAGCAGATGCCGGAGCTGGGGCAGGTCCAGCTCGCAGTCGAGGTGGCTGAACGCGACCCGGGTCGGATCGGCTCCGGCCCGTTCCAATATGTCCAGCGCGGCCGGTGCCTGCCGCGCGAACGGATGTACATGGACATTGATCGCCAGCCCGGTTGCGGACTGGGTGATCGCCGCGGCCCTGAGCGAGGTCTGTTCGACTTCGGTGATGACCGCGCTGGTACCGATTTCGCCGATCATCCCGGGCAGATGCCCG
>JAABUP010002478.1_pt1 | contig 35545 bp, 26 predicted proteins | sample 5559201 | NCBI WGS metagenome assembly JAABUP01 (sample SAMN10711887, study PRJNA513373) | rock metagenome | isolation source: Antarctica rocks | place: Antarctica
TCCCGTAAGGCTTCGCGCACTACCTGTGCTTTGAACTGTGCTGTATGCTGTTTCCTCATCATGTCGTCAGTCTATCGTTTTACGTTCTCACCCCTTTTTCGTGTCCGGTTTTATGGGTCCACTATAAAGTGGTGGCCGAACGGATTTTGTCCCCGAGACGCTAGCGCCTGGCCGTCGGCGCGATAGATAACGAGGAGGTCATCGACCGTCAGATCCTCGACCCTGCAGAAGTCGCGCACGAAGCGCCTGTCGACAATGTTGCAGCGCTCACGGTTGTGGGGCGTGCTCTGCATCCACCACATGATATTTTCGAAATTGAATTCGTCGCCTCGGATCTGCTCTCCGTGCTCCTTCAAGACCAGGTATTGCTTGTGGGTCGCCATGATGGCTCGGAGATCGTGCTCGCAGCACTTCATCAGTTCTCGGTACTCGTTGGTGGAGTAGGCTACCGCCGATTTTGACGTGGTCCGGGGGCCGCGAGGCCATGGGAATATTGGGCCGATGTCAGGAGCATGAGCATACCGTTCTTTGAGCGATTGGACAGTTTGTTCGACCTCACGGTATATGGAGGAGTTAGTCGTCCTCTGGGGGTAGGTGCTCGTGAGGTAGAGAGAGAACGACCGGCATACGTGTGGCGAGATGTCCGCAACATCACGGACCACCGTATCGATGATGGGAGCCTGATTGAGACACTCCACGAACTCCCAAATGCTGTTGTACAGGCTGGAGAGCTCCGCGTACGCGATCCGGAGTCGCGTCCTGCGTAGCCCCGCTCCCAAAAGGAGATGCTTGATGAGTGTGCCGTGATGCGGGTATCGTTCCGCGAGTGGGCTGAAGTTCTTGACGAAGGTACAGTTGGCCTGCGTCCTATAGTAAACGCAGGGGCGCTCAACTGTGAACGATACGTCGGGAAGGATCAAATCGTTTGCTTTGGCTTTCTCCAGCGCCTCGATGAGGTCGGTCGCCTCGGCAGCCGGTCTTCGGCCCGACGCACCGCGCTTGTTAGCCACAGATCGTTGGCCACCGGAGAACAAAGAATTCTTCGCCATGTCCGCAACCTCGCTATGACACCGATATGTTCGTTGCATGCATCCTCATCCTCACGCAGGATGCCTAGTCAAGAACCGGGTGGCCGACGTAATCCTGGGTGACAGGGCGCCACTGGATCGGCAGCTTTTCACGCTTCCCATGCAAACCCGGTATGGCGTTCCACTTCCCTACGTCAGTGGCATATCTTTGACTCGCGCTTATTCGGTAAATAAGACTACTTTTGGTCCGCTTTGCATCCCTCATGGCGACATGGCTTGCAGCACAATGAAAGCTATGTCCCCTCGCATAACTGTGCATCTCACGACGGAGGAATACACACGATTGACCGCCCTATCTACGAATAGGGATGTCCGGATACGCCGGTACGCCAAGGTGATTCTGTTGCGTGCTGAGGGCAAGTGGTATCAAGAGATTGCTCATGTGATCAACAAAGATGAGAAGCGCCCAATCACCAACAAGACGATCTCCAGATATCTTTTCGAGTACGCCGCAAATCATAATTGGCTACCTGTAGCGCCGCCTGGACGGCCCAAGGGCGCGCAAACCGATAGTAATGAGGAGGTTGCGCGCCAAACCGCCCGCCTGTCCCCGGACGAGGTGGGAGAGGCGGGTGGCCAGTGGACAGGTAAATACTGGACTGTAGATCGACTCCAGTCATATCTTCGGATGGTGCGAGACATTGATATGGGACGAACAAGCCTCTACGACTTGATCAAAGACATGCCCGACGCACGGATCCGCCATCGTCGGCGCGGCCGTGATTGATGCCCCTGGGTGATAAGCGTGGCAATCAATTGGGATCTGCGCGCCTTCAAGGCTTCGGGTTGATCGGCGACTATCAACTCTTACGTGGTGTCGGTTCATCCGTCCACCCGCAAATCATCAATCAAGGTTATCCGCGCGACCGCTAACAAACGCTTCCGCAGATCCGTAGGGGTGACACCTGTCCTCCCCCTCGAATCGGGCGCCGCAAGCTCGAACGCAAGCATGAGTAGTTCATGCGCATAGTGGGGGTGACGCTCGACGTGGCGGAATAGCGATCCAGCGATCCGCTTCTCGCGCTCGGCAAGGTAAGACAACAGTACCTCCTCGATTCCACAATCGTTACCGCCAGTGTCATCAAAACTCATCGCCGACCTCTTGCGGCTCGTGGGCTGGACATTGGCCGGTTTGGTACACGGGGCAACTCCAGCACCCGTTGTTTTTGGTCGCCGGGAACGTCTGAACCGCGATGCGCTCGACGATAGCGCGAATATGGCTCTGCTCGGCCTCTATCTCCTCCCGGGTCAGCTCGACCCAGACGTCTTCGCCCGTGTGCGGTAGGATTTGGCCGATAAGGATGTGCTCTGACTGGGGGTGCTGGTAGGCCGTCAACATCCGGTAGAGCAAGGTCGACGGCTTCAGTCGCAATTCGGGCGCGAGCGGCAGGCTGCTCGAGGTCTTGATATCCCACGTCAGCAAAGCGCCCCGTTCAGCCAGGCCTGTGGTCTCCGTCGATTCCAGGATTACGTCCGGTTTGCCGCTGAAAGCCACCGCGATGTTCGGGCTGCTTGCCAGTGGCCGTGCCGGCATCGGTACCAACTCCTCCGCATGCAGCACCCGCAACTTCCAAAAGTGCAGGTAGCGGGCGTACCCGCGCACGCAGGCGGCGATATAGTCGCGGGACGTCTCGACCTCAGGGTTGGCGGCCAGGGCGCCGGACCATAACGAGCCGATAAAGGCTTCGGGGTCCGGGAGGGTACGGCCTCGCATCGCGTGCCAGTTGTAGCTGGCCAGGACCCGGTGGACGGCGATGCCCCGTTGACTGGCGGGCGAGGGGAGCGACGTGAAGTCGCGTTTGAGGTAGAGGTGGTCGTACCTCATCAAGCAGGTGGCGGCGACGTCAACGGCCGTAGGGCTCAGTTTGACGACGATCGGAAACGGCATATCGCCGCGTTTTCTCTGTTCCTGTGGCATAGGTCCATATCTCCTATGCCCGGCCTACCCAGCCCCCGCGACGGGCGGGGGCGTGAGGGTACACTGATGGTGCCGGCCGGGTCTCTAGCGGGTTCGGTCGGTGTGTGCGTGGGAGGTGACAGCCTCCCGTCGCGAGGCTGGGGGGCGTGGCTTCAACACGCCCCTCAACCTTCTATGGTCCCAGGTCTCAGTCCTCCCCTCATGGCCCCATGTCTCGCCCCTCGCTCCCTCCCGCATTCTGTGGCCTCCTGATGTGGATAAGCCATAGAACATCGGTTCTACTATCTACGATACTCCTACCGTCACTCGGTGTAAAGGTTGCGCGCACGCTCAACTACATCCGAACATGTGGGATGGGACAACGCCGATGTCGTGGCTAGGGGGAGTGGTGACGTCGAAGACACAGGGACAGGCCCAGAAAACGATACCGCATGGCACCGCTTGCCGCACGCTGACGACTCGTGCGGTGACGTACACCTGTGTGCGTTGCGGGCAGGATGAGACCACCGCACGTTATCCCGGTCCGACGCCGCGGTACTGCAGCGATTGTAAGACTCGCCGCAACGCAAAGGATGCCGACGCCGACCGCCGGGCGGCCCGTGAGCGCATGCGGCGCCTCAGGCAACGGCGTAAACTGGAGGACGAGGAGCGGGACGCGCGATTGCCGGCCGTGTTTTAGCAGGGCACGCTGTGCCTCCAACGCACGCGTAGCCCCTAATGGATGTCAGCGAGCAACACGCTCGGCGTGGTATCGAGTGCGCGCGCGAGATGCACGATGTTCTCGAGCGAGACATTGCGTTCTCCCCGCTCGACCGACCCGATATAGGTCCGGTGCATCTCCGCCTCCTCGGCCAGCATCTCCTGCGACATCCCCAACGCGAGCCGCGCCCGGCGCACAGCCTTTCCGAACACGATCCGTGGGTCGTCGACCATCGCTTGTCTCTCGTCCAGTGCAGACCTCCAAGTGGACGCTGCTATTGACGTCTCACCCAACTCTCGTGCTATGATGACTGCACGTCTACACACTATGGGTAGACAGACTTTGAGTAGTAGATAGAGTAATCTGTACACGAAGAAAGGGGTGGGTATGCGCTTGTAGACGTAGCGCGCGAGAAGAGGATTCGATTGGGGGGATTGCCAGAACGCGCGCTTCAGTCCCTTCGATGGTGCATCGACACCCTTGATCGAACAGCGGTGCGGGCATGGACAAGAAATAGATTGTTCTGGCATTCGTCCCCTGCGGTGGTGCAAAACCTGGAGGTCGCTAGCACGACGCAGCCGCGTGTTCGCATGGCATGAGCGTAATCGACGTGGAGGCTAGATGATACATGTGGGTCCATATGCGTGGACGGTCAACAGCACGACAATCGCCGGCGTGTTGCCCCGCCAGGCCGCCTTTCCCAGACCGAACGCCGCCTGTCGCCGGGGATGGCCATGACGGCGTGGCACGACCTCCTCACCGACGCGCACGATCGCTCGATCCAGGCGCCGGCCTACGTCTGGATCGTCGTATTCATCCTCGTCGTGCGCACGAGCCAGCGCGCCGGCGCCGCGCGCCGTTGGGGCGCGCTCGCCTTCTTGTGTCTGTGCCTCACCGGCCTGGCGTATCTCGCCTGGGACAATAGTCGATCGACATTCGACCGGCGGATTGCCGCAGGCTACCCATTCGACAGTGCGGTCCTCGCCGTCACCCTCGCCCTCCTGTGGCTCGCGTGCGTCGTCGGGGTACGCCGCGTCGCCCGCGAGCGGGGTATCTGGCCGGGTTTATGGACGATCGCGGCTGTCGCGACGGGGCCGCTCGCCCTCGCACTGGTGGCCGGGCGCCAAACGCGCAAGCGGTGCCCCTATTGTCTGGTGACCTTATGGCAGGTGGCGGCCGTGTGCCGGGCATGCGGCCGCGACCTGCCGCCCTATCGCCGGGCCATCCTGTAGCCCAATGCTCAATCGATCCAACACTCGATACGGAGGGATCTCACCATGCGACACCGCATCGTCCTCACCGCCATCACCCTATCTCTCCTACTGATCGTCGTCGCGCCGGGCGACTTGCACATACGCCCGGCGCTAGCCGCTCCAACCGGATCGCACGCGACCGTGGCCAACGGGGCGTTGGGGGGGACGCTAGTCCTGCCACACGCGCTCATCGGGGCGCTCGCGGCTCTCCCCGACGGGCGGACCCTCCTCGTTGGCGGGACGTATATGGTCCCCACGTCGGATGCCGCGGCGCTGATCCCGGCCTATCCGACCGGGAGCGAGTGGGCGCTCTCGCATGACGGCGGGCGGACGTGGGCGACACATATCAGCACGACCGACCCCTACAAGGGCGGTTCGCAAGCACCCGTGCCATGGGTCGAGGGCAGCTCGACGTGGCCGGTCCAGTTCCGCGTGAACGGCGTGACCATCAACCCGCGCAACACGGCCGAGATGTGGGCGGTCGGATGCACGAGCCTGGAGCAGGAATGCCGGCAGGTGCACGGGGGGCACATGGTGCTCCACACGACCGATGGGGGGCGCTCGTGGCGCGACGCGCTCGTGTTCACCGTCCCGCGCGTCGGGACGATCACGGGGTCGAATATCCATACCAATGTCAGGGTGTCGCCGGACCTGGCGACGGCGCTGCAATACGGCGGGTCGACGCCGACCGAGGCGTTCTCGCTCCTGATCGACCCGCGCGATCCGCGCCGTGTCGTCGTCGCGGTCTCCGGGCTGGGCGCGCTGCGCAGCGCGAACGGCGGCGCGACCTGGGACTTCACGATGAATCCGGGGGTCGGGGTAGTCGTGACGTTCACCGAACTCGCGCGCGACCCGGCGCACCCCAACGTCCTGTATGAGCAGGAGCGCGGGGGGAAGTTGTACCGCTCGACGGACGGGGGCGTGCACTGGCGGGTCCAGTCGACCCTCGCGTCCCAGTTGCACTCTGGCGTCAGTTCGCTCGTCATTGATCGGAAAACGCTCTATGTGACGGCCAGCGTCGGCATCCTGTCCAGCCACGACAACGGGACAACCTGGCGCGTCCTCTATGCGGCGCCGAAAGCCCCCGGAGGCTTGCTCGGCAGCATCCGCCTGGGGTCGGGGTGGGTATCGGCCTTCGTGAGCCAGCGGCCGCAATCCTTCCCCGACGGGCTGTATGCGCCGGCCGGGCCGGGGACATGGCGGCAAGTCGCCGCGACCGATACGCCGACGCAGCTCATCCAGGGGCAGTTGGATCTACAGGGGATGGAGTCGGCCATGGACACGCGCTTGTGGGCGGTCGGGCCGACCATCTTCACGGCGGCCGAGTTGGGCGGGTTGTATCGCATCGGGTAGACGGCTGGGTGTTCGCGGGACGTCGACCTGGTCATCGCGCTTGCTGGTTGGATGTGTGGCGTCGCCGACGGCGTGATCGTCACAACCGGCCGTTGTTTGCCCGCGATGAACCGGGCGTTCCTATCGACATGGACGATGAGCGGCGTCGACCCAATCGGCCGCACAATGATAATGTTGCTACAATAGAAGACGTATGGATGCGCGGGTGCGGCGACGGCAAGCAGACAACTGAGGGAGCATGGGCGGATGAAGGGGCTCGTACTCGTCGTGGACGATGATGCCATGATCGTCGAGTTGCTAGAGACGGCCCTCGAAGACGAGGGCTACCTCGTCCTCGCGACGGTTGGCGCCGATGCTCTGCCCCTCGCGCGTGAGCAGCAACCCGACGTGATCCTCCTCGACATCAATATGCCGGGGATGGACGGCGTCGAGATCAGCCGCCGCTTGCGCGCCGACCCCGCGACGGAGCGTATCCCCATCATCGTGATGTCGGCACAGGACCGTTTGCGCGCGACCGGCCCGCTGATGCCGGTCAATGACCGCTTGCCCAAGCCCTTCGAGATCCAGACCCTTTACGACAAAGTCGCGCTTTGGGCGCGTGTATCGTGAGTCCGAGCGATGACCTTGGGCTAGACTTCTAAAAGGGCCACATATGGTGCGATTGAGTCAAGTTTTCGCGTCATGTCTCGTTGGTCTGAGGCGGAGCCTCGCTAGGTGTATAGCGCTATCCGTGCCATCGTTGCCCTCTGTCAACCGGAGGCACGCCCGTCATGAAACGCCTTGTCCTCGCTGTTATCTTTTTCCCATCAAACTTGCCGCCCTGCTCTATGCATTCGTCGTGCTCGCCACGAGTACGTACGCTCACAGGTCCGTGCGCCTTGTGTCGCATGACATCCCGGTCGGTGCGCTCATCGCCGACCTCTACATTGTGCCGGCTCTCGCGCCCTTTCGGCGCTGGTGCCACTGTTGCCGCGTGTTGTAAATCCACCGAAACCGTGTGGCAGATCGCCTGGTCGGCCAAAACATGCGAAATCCGGACCTACTCCGCGTTACTATGCCATCAAAAGGAGTGCTTGAACATCAAATTTAACCCAATTTGCATCATTTTCGGCATTCCCACAAATCGCCGATAGCTTATCCTTGGTTGAAAGAGAAGCCCACCGAACTGGTGCATACCTATGCTATCCCCCATCCGTCGCGGGCGTGGGCTCAGGTCCTACCACGGTCAGGTCCAAATGGTCCGCCTCTTTGAAGAGGTGGACCGCAAGGTGCACCTTGCGCGGCGCGCCCCGATCCCGTCGCACGTCAGCCTCGAACTGCCCGAGCGGGTCGTGGACAGTGCGCACGAATGGCACGCTTCCCTTGAGGTCGGAACGCAGATTACCCACGAGATAGAGGAAGAAGTGCGGGCGCAATCCGCTTGTAGCTACATTCCACTCATTCCAACTCAACTCCTGCATGCGTGCGTCGACGCCTGAGGACTTGAGCTCGATCAGACGATCTAAAGACTTTCCCCTCCGTGGATCCAGCGAGAGGATGTCGAATCCGGGCCACTCTGGCGAAACGGCGAACTCTTGCTGGAGCCGCCGCATCACCGTGTCAAATCGCGGCGACAACGCCCGCGCTTTCTGGATCAGGGTCGGGGAGGACACGTCGAAGATGATCGCCTCGGGCTGCATGTCGTCCGCCGACGGGTCCAAAATCTCCGCGGCGAGTCCCGCCTTCCGCAGGCGATTGCGCTCGTAGGCGAGCGCGATCCCCATCCCGAGACGGTCGAGCGTACTCAGGTCGGTGTGGCCGCCGTAGCCAAGCGTGTGGCGCGGGCCCGCCTGCGTCGCATCTTGGCCGGCCCGCCCCTTGCCATGAGGCGGTAGCGGGTTGCCTGTGCCGACCAGCCGCACCGGCTGGCCATCGATCACGAGTTCATCGAGAGAGAACAGCGGTGTCCTGCGGACGGGACCGTCCTGCGCGGGCGCGCCCGTGCCGAAGCCGGGGGGGCTGGCCGGCGCTTCGGCCAGGCCGGTCGGCGCCGCGGTCTTCACCTCGGGATCCTTGTCGCCTACCGGGGTTTCGTCGTCTGGCGCATCGCCTTGTTGGAGGAGGGCGCGCTTCTCGTCCACGTCCTGCGGCGCGCCCGCGCGCCGCAGCAGCCGCTCGCGGGCACCAGCGGAGCCCGCTTGGATGAGGGCAAGGAATGACTCGAAATAGCCGGCACCCAGGATTTCGCAGAGCGCTGTGGCGAGCGCCTCGGCCTCGTCCTCGGTGGGCGGCCACGGGTGCTCGCCCCACACCAAGAACGCCTGCGCGGATCCTTCGTCGTCGAGTTCGACGTACGCCAGGCGCTGGTCGGTCGTAATAGCGAGCGGCCGGCCGTCGAGGGCGCAGGCCAGCGCCAGGTAGGTTACCGGCTCGACGACCTCAACGAAGCGACGCAACCGCCGCAAGTCCTGGCGCGCCAGCCGCTCGTCCGCGCGGTCGGCGCCCAAGCGGGCGAGCAGATACGGGGCCACGTCCCGGAGGCCGGCGCGGAACTGCGCCACGTCGTCAGCAGAGAGCGCCGGATCGCCCAGCGTCGGCGTCCATTGCATCGCTTCTTCCAGCGTCCGCATCCCGAACAGCTGGGCGAGCGGCGCTCGGGCGACGGGGGACGCCTCGATGACGAAGGTTGGGATCCCTTCGTCGCTCCGCAGCCGGTCCCGCGTTTCGCGCCGATCGCTATAGAACACCTCGCGCGCCGGAGCGAACCGAAGATCGACGTTCCCGTCTTGCGCGAGGAGTGGCGCGTCGGCGAGTGGGGGTTGGGTCGGCCCCCGCGACTCGTCCGGACGCTCTCGGCTCGACAGCAACTCGAGCAGGTTGCGGTATGCAGGCCGGATGATCTCCCGCAGCTCGGCTCGTAGGTCCGTGCCGGCGGCACACCGATCCGCGTACAGCAGCTTCAGTCGTTCCAGAATGACGCGCGCGTCGTCGACGGTGAAGTTAGCGGGAGTTAGCTCCTCGCGCATGCCGAGCGCCTGGGCAAAGGCCCGCCCCTTGGCACGAGTCAGGCCGGGATCTACATCGAGCGCGGGCAGGAGGTAGTGCCACATCCCCTGCCGCGTCCAGTTGCCGAATCGACGCTGCACCTCAAGGGTCGGGAGCCACACGCGGGACGCCGGTCTGGGACCATGTCCCGTGGGGCAGAACGAGGCCTCCTGTAGGCGTCGGACCCAGAAATCGTCGCCGGCGTAGACCAGTTCTTGGTCCTGGGCTCGTGGCGGCTTGGTCCTGAGGGCAGGCGAGCGATCCCGTTGGACCTGGGCGACCTGCAGGCGGGCGAAGCGCTCCAGACGGCCCCAGTTGCGCGCCAGATTCTCATACAGGGCCTGGCCCAGCTGCGCCGTCTCGTCGTGCTCGGCCGCTTTCAGCAGCAACACGAGGTGCTCCAAGTCGTGAAGGCGGTAGAAGTACGGCACCGTCGTTTCGAATCGTGCCGGATCTTTCTCCCGGAGGGTACGGCGGACGTCGCCAACGAAGCGTTGCCAGGTCGTCTCGGGGGCCTTTTGGAAAGCCCAGCCTTCCGGTCGTCGCAGGTCCTCGGTCCGGAGCCAGCCCGCCGCGCGTTCCTCGACGTCGTGAAAGTGCACCGGCCTCAGCGATGCATTCACGCCCAGCCAGGAGAAGAACTCGAACCAGCGCGTCCGGTCGTCCGCGTCCAGCGCGGCCTCCTCGTCCTCGTCGAAGCTAACCTCGTCCTCGTCGAACTCCCCGTCGTCGCCCATGGCGACGCTCTCCAGGTGGTGGTACCGGGCGAGCAGTCCCGCGAACTCGTTCGGTCCGAGCAGCAGGTGGATGTTGGGCATGGCCTCGCCCACGTCGTCGCCCATGAGCAGAACCCATTCAATCGAGCTGTCGCTTATCCAGCCGTCGCCGAAGTAGACGCGGTAAGCGGGCATCCATAGGATGCGGTCGTCGTCGCGCTTCCGGCATGGCACGTCCAGCCGGCTGAGATTGAAGAGGGCGCGGTTGGACCCCAGACGCTCGTAGGGTAAGGGGGCGTTCGGGTTCGGCGTGCGGCCGGCGAGCTGGCAGATGGCCGCCAAGCGGTCCATCTCGTGGAGGGCTTCGCGGGAGTGTGCGCCGTCGGCGCTCCGCTCCAGCTCTAGGGAGGGCAGGACGCTAGCCCGCATCACGTCGGGGAATTTGAACTCGCGCACGCCGAAGAGCGCTTGCCACGCGTCCATCTGTCGACGGAGCACGGTGTTGCGCTCCCTCGCGGTCAAGGCTCCCCAGCAGAGGTCGCGCGCGAGGAAACACAACCCGTCGAGAGGCACCTCGCCGCTGAGGGAGCGGGGCGGGTAGAAGCATTCGATGTGCTCGGTCGCGATGCGATGCGCTACCTTGCCGGCGTCGATGCCCACCGGGCACAGCGGCTGCCGGCGCACGGCGCCGGCGAACTCGCTGCGGCCGCTCGGGTCGAGCCCCTCCCACAGGCGCTCGAGGACGCTCAGGACCGGGTCGACCTCGACGCAACGTTCGAGATCCTCCCATAGTCGCGACCGTTCCGCGTCGGCGCTAGCGAGGACGGCGGCCGCATCGGTAGGCCCCAGGGCATGGGCGCCGTGGTCTACGAGGATACGCGCAGTGTCCGCCCCGCACAGATCCGGGGCGGGGAACGACCGGCCGCCATGCGCGGCGTCCGCCGGGAGCACGGCGCGGAAATCGCGCCCGAGCTCCACATCGCCCACGAGCGGCGGGACGATGCAGTCGGCCGGAGCGACTGGCTCGCCGACCTCCCGAAGTATGAACGGGAGGTCCTGCAGCGCCACCCGAACCTCCTCGTACAAGGCCTGGGCCGCGCCGGTCCCGGCCGGCCCTCCCGTCGCCTGACCGCGATCTAGCAGCCGTAGCACCTCGCCGACCGAGGCTCCCTGCCGAAGCAAGGAGGGGACCAAGCGGTCGCGCACCAGGCGAGCCGCCTGGCGGAGCAGAAAGCGATTGTAGTTCCGCGCATCTCGCTCGATGCGAATCTCCTGTCGAGAGAGGTTCGCGCTAAACGCGCCGCTGACGAGGAGGTTGTAAGGGCAAGGTTCGTCCGACGGCAGGAACACATGCAGCCTACGCCAGTCGGGAGCGAGCGGCACGGGTCGCTCGCCCTTGAGGCGCGCCGCGACGGACATCTCAGTGTACTCCACGCCCTCCCATGAGAAGTCATCCAGGCCACCACGATGCTCGCCGATCGCGAGGTCGCCGTCGTGCGCGAGTAGGAACTCCACCGGGTCGCCCCGATCCGGGCTCAGGACGACGCGATACAGGCCCGTCTGGAAGCCGCCAGGGAGCTTCTCACCCGGCTCGACCAGGTGCTCCCGGGTGACCGTCCACGCCGTGTCGAGCCGCTTGCCGCCCCTACGGACCGCGAACTCGACCCGGTGGAAGTGTTTCAGGAAGACGAGGGTGGTGACGGGCAGGTTGATGAGCGCGTCGGCCAGCCGGGCGCGCTGCTCCGCAGTCATGCTCGGTCGCAGTGGGAAGCGGAAGGCGGTGCGCATGCCGGCTGCGCACATCTCCGCCCATTCCGGCGGCGTGCGATCGACCGGCCACGGGAAACGCGTGACCGGGGCGCGCGTTACGGGCGCCACCACGCCCGCATCTACCAGGGCACCGACGGCGCGCAACGCCTCGGACGGGCCGAATCTGAAGGAGATGGTGGTCGAGTAGACCTCAGGCGCCTCGGTGATCTCGAGGACCGACTTGAAGCCCATGCCCTTGTGGCCGATCGTCGCCCGCCGCTGCTGGCTGCGGCCCAGCTTGCTACTCGCGCTAATGCCGCAGAGCCCGCGTACGTCCGCCTCGTCCAACGGCCTGCCCGAGTTGCCGACCCATAGCGCGTCATCCGTGAGCACGAAGCGGATGCAGGCCACGCCTGGGTCCTCCGTGGCCATGGCGTCGTCGGCATTCTGTAGTAGTTCGTAAATTAAGCGCCCGCGGTAGTCCTGGGCAATCTGATTCTCTTGGCCGACGTCTTCGCGCAATCGCTGCGGGCTGGCACGGTAGACGTTCAGATTCTCCTCGCGGAGGCTTGTGAGGAGGTCTTGCGCGGGAGGGGCGACGATCATCGGCCGTAGCCCTCGGGCGGGAATACGCCGACCTCGACGCTGCCGTCGGATGTTGGACGCGCCAGGAAGAAGCACAGGCCGAGGTGAGCCCGCACCCATCCGGGTAGGTCGAGCATCAAGTTCACGAACTGACGGTGGGCCGGCAGCGCCAGCACGTAGCGCACATCGATCCCATCCATGCGCTGGAGGAGTTCGCCCAGCGCGGCGAGGAAGTAGTTCAGCCGCATCTGTTGGTACGAGCCCTCGCCTTTGGCCTCGATCACCAGTCGCTCGTACCCGCGACGGGCGTCGATGTCGATACCGCGCGTCCGCCCCCATCGCACGTCCGCCAGCCAGCCGTCCGCCCGCAGTATTCCCTCGACCGCCCGCTTCACCCAACCTTCCGTAAGCCCCACCTGCCCAACGTAGCCGAAATGCCGCAGCGCTGCTTCGTCGGCGAGCCGCACCATGCGGCTAGGCACAGCACAGGTCATAGTCGGCGCTGCTGGCCGTGCCAGCGCGGGCGCATCCGGTCGATCCGCAACGTGAGCAGCTAGCCGGTTGACGATCTTTCCATCGCCTGGTTCGGGCTGCCGAATGATGAGAGCCTGCTCCGCCAGTTGCCGGCATATGGCGTTCGCCGTTTGTCGACGGGGACTGCCTGCGTCCCTGGCAAGCAGGTCGTCATCGGTCCCGGTAGGGTGAGTGCTCAAGTAGTGCAAAATGCGGTCGCGATGCGTTTCCATGAAATCTTAATCCACATCCGTTTGTTGAACCGGACATCGGGCAGACCTAAAGCCTCGCTGGTCGCGCTGAGACAACTGTCTTTGACGTCGCCGTCGGTGTCGGCGCGCAGCGCCAAGCACTACCCGACACTGAGTTCGGCTATGATGTGATCATCTCGGCGCGACATAGGAGGCGGATGACGTCGTGGACGATTCATGCCGGTTGGTTTGCGATGCTCAGTCAACCTGATGTCATTATGGCGTATCTGCCCCCTCCACGCCATCGCCCATTCGGCGCGCCTGTCGACGCATCTGGCCACATGGTCCAACCCCAGCGCTTGGCTGCCATCCTCCGGTCGTCTCTGCGCGCGACGCCTGGGAGGGGCTGACAACACCGCATCCCGAGTCATGGCCCCCCATCGAGGCTAGCTATATCGAACGACCGTGCCGTAATGAGTGAAGGGCGGCCGGAGCCGGGTCGGTAGCGGGAGCGCACCTCGTAAGGATCGACACAACTCACGCGGCTCCTCGGTCTCGGCCGTTCGCCGGCCTTGTCGCCCGGCACGCTCGGCGCATCGTGCCACACCATCCTCAGCTTGATCGGCGTCATCATCGAATCCGATGCACACACAAACGCGAGTGGATACCGTGTTTCGCCAGGACGGGCGCTCCCGATGCCGCGATCCAAGAGGAGGGAGAGTGCAGGGAACGATAGGATGCCCCCGTCGCCTTCCAAGACCTCGGCGCGTACGTCGTGCGCGTGATGCGCCAGCGTACTGGTGACGAGGAGGGTGTACCCCTCACCGTCGTCGGGCTCGACGCTCACGAAGATGGCCGGCCGATCGGGGGATAGCCTGTACCTGTAGTAGTGCGATATGACATTGACCGAATTGACCACGATCAGGGCCAGCAGCCCGATGAACCAGGGGTTGTCGCGCAAGGCGACCAACCCGGCGTGGCCGATGTAGATCGCGTATACCCCCATGCCGACCCATGTCGCCACAGACAAGGGATTGCGCCACGACGACCAGAGCCACGTCAACTCCTTGCGTGTTGGAGCGCGATCCAGGAACGTGCGGGCGCCGATCCATACCACAACCACGTTCACGACCAGCACCAGCGCGATGACGCATGCTAACGCCAGGATGATCGTCGACACACCCACCAGTAGATGCTGCATCATTACCCCCCTGATCCTGCCGGCATTCTGGCGCCGCCCGCCTCGCGAGGTTACCGCGCTCGTGTTGATGCCGGAGATTGGGCAACTCATCGCGGTGTTCATCGATGCCAAAGGCGTCGATCGCTACGCCGTCCACACGGCGCTGCATTTCGATCGCGCCATTTGTCCGCGGACACACAAATGCTCGCGCTTCCCATGCGGAAACGTGGCCGCCTATGATCAGGAGGACGGGCTCGGGGCAATTGTACTGGGGTGAGTTGCTGATAGCTTCCATCTGTCGTATGTCGATGAGGCTAGGTATGGCTGACGCGTGGGGATGATAATGCCACTCCCCGAGATAGTAGTGGTGCTTGCTGCGCCAGAGGCGGTCTAGCCATAGCTGCAACCCGCGTGTCCCACGATAGAAGGTTGTCTTGCCGCGATACGAGTCGGATGAGGGGCCGGATATAGCCGTAACGACAGCGCAGTTATGCGCGTCTGTGTAGCGGCCTACGAGTACCCCGCCCGTTTCGTGGACGCCGGAGCGTTCACACAACCACAAGAGGTTCTCCAAGTAGGCTCCTGCAATGTAGAGCCCGAATAGGCGATCGTCCGACGAGAAAGAGAGTTCACGCATGCGGCGCTTCCCCAACGATCCGCACACCGCTGAATGCGCCCCGTTCCTCGCATTGCTCGAAGACCGCGAGGCCATCCGACGACGAGCCCGCGCTAGCGGACGCCATGCGCTTCACCGCCGCAGACGCTAGTAGCCACACGTCGTCCGTTCGCGCCGGGAAGACGGGGTGCCAACACCCCAGCCCTTCCCGTGGCAGCCCGTCGTCGGCAAATCGCCCACGTTCGTCCTCCAACCACGGCGCCAATGCGGCCATGAATGCATCGTGGGGGAACCGTTCGCCCCGAGATGAGAAATAGTAGAGGCGTTGTGCATACAAACCCAATGAAATGGATACGAACTCTTTCCGCCCACCCCAATCGAAGCGTCCCAGGTGATACGCCACGTCGTCCTGTGCCGTGCAATCGACGACAAGATCGCACGCTCGAAGGTCGGCGCCAGTTGCTGCGGTCACGTTGGGGAAATGGGCGGTGACCGCCGACACTGTGACGTGCGGCGACGCTCCGTGTAGTCGTGCGGCGAGAGCTTGGGCTTTCGGGCGGCCGATGTCGTCGAGCCGCAGCGTGTGGCGCACGAGGTTCCCCGCCTCCAACACGTCGCTATCCACGATGGTCAAGGCTCTGACGCCGCCGCGCACCAGCAGTTCGGCGACGACCGAGCCAACTGCTCCGGCCCCGATGATCGCCACCTTCCGCACGCGCAAGTCACGCGGCATCTGGCCGCGCGCCGACAGGTGACGCGCGCTCCAGTTCTCCGATCCCAGCCAATCGATAGGCACCGTGTCATCCAGGATTTCGCCGCGATCGCGCCGCCAGTAGCCTTCCTCTCGGCCCGGACGGAATCCGTTGGATGTCTTGTTCCCTCGGGATAGAGGGGGGAGGAGGATCGCTTGCCAGTGCATCTGCACGCCTGGCCCGTCCCATCGTTCGGGTACTGGGAAACCCACGAGCATGGTGTGCTCGCGCCCGTCCCGGAGGGCCCCCACGACCGACCGCATTTCGCTGTCGAGGTTGATATCCTGCCGGCGACATGCCTCACGTAACTCTCCCCATGTCGCCGGCGCTTGCCAGGGGGAGAGGGTGGGCGGAGCCGTCAGCCGCACCCACATGCCGGTGCGCTCGCCCTTAGCCGCCTCCAACCCCTGTCCCCATCGCGGGTCCAGCACCCGATGTCGCTTGGCGGCATCCCGGTGCAGTGACATCGGGTGACCTGCTTTTCCAGGCCCGTAGAAATGTTTCGCCACCTGCACGGCTACATTGCCCTGCACATGGGCAAACTCGACGATACCCCTCGTCTCGACGGTCGCTTCCCATCGCGCGAAGGACATCGGGCCCTCGGTGTAGGCCACCGTCATTGTCCGCGCCGCGACGCCTGGGAAATGGGGCAACTCGAACGGCTCATCGGAAGGCGCCAGCCGGCCATGGGCCGCGGCATCCAGCCAGTCCAGCGCACGCCGGACGTGCCAACGAAGCCGCTCGTCGGCATCGTATGGCTCGTGATCGTACCCGTGCCGTCCGAGTGCGCGCACGCCGGTGGCCAAACAGATATCGCCCGTTCGCCACGGTAGGTCGTCGTCGCCCGGCGCGTTGTACATCTGATGGGGGAACGTCCCCGTCAGGCCGTGACACTTAGCGGGGTAAAACTTAATGCCGCCCCATGGGTATGCCGTATCGACCACGATGTACCAGTCCGTCGTGGCGGGGATCGGGCTCTGCGCGGGCACGTCCACGGTGAGGCGGTAGTGCAGCGCCCATGCCCGCGCGATGTCGCACCACAACTCGCCGCCCACCCTCTCGACGCCTGGCATACTCTCCAGGGCGCGACGTCCGGCCCTCAAGTCGGCCGTGAGCTTGCCTGCGGCGCCCATCACGCGAACCGACTGCCCCCAACAGTGGCCGCCCTTTCGCGCGGGGTAAAGCCCGCGGATTTCGCGCCCCCGGTGGATTGGTCGCTCGATGGGGCCGGGGGGAACTCGCCCCCGAACAACTCACGCCACGCATCGGCGCTCTCTTTTGGACTGTCGGCGTCGTACGCGCGCCGGGCGATGGCCGCGGCGTCGACCACTTGACCGTAGAAGGTGGCGAAGTCGTCGGCCGATAGGCGCGCAAACACATCGTGCGCGGGCACGCCGTGGTCGGGCAAAACCGGCTTTGTTTTGGTGGCCTCATATATTTTGTAATCTCGGACGATGGCCTCCAGTGCCAAGATGACCCCTTCGGCCACGGAGGTGATACCGTCGGGACAGCACAGGCCGATCAAGTGCTCGACCGGATAGCCTTTCGGATACTTGGTCGCCGCGTGCCTGACGCGTCGCCACCATTTGAGCGCTTTGACGACGTTCACGTAGTGGCCGTTGCATTGGGCGTTCTTACCCCACGTCCACTCTATTTGCTCAAGGGGATGGGTATCGTCCCACTCCTTCGCCTCGCGATCGGGGATGCGTAGCGGCACCGTCTTCCATAACGCGGTCGCCTTGGCCACCTCCGCGAAGCGCACCGATGCCTCCTCGATCGTCGTGTCCTCGGTCAACGTCTTCGATGTCAGGATGCCAACCTGACTCTCCGACGGGGCAGAGGTGATGACGAGGTCGAGTTCGACGTAGGACAGCGTGATGCCGACGGACCGACCCTGGTATTCCCACTTGCCCTCGTAGTGTTCGTTGAGGAACGGCTCGAAGACGGCCATGGCCCGCGCCGGCGTGTACTCCTGCTCGCTTAATGCGGTCACCACGACCACGTCGACATCCGATTTCTTGCCGCTCTGCGGACGAACGGCCGTCGCGCGACGGTAGCTGCCCTGAAGGAAGTCGCTGACGAGGATGGGGGCGAGTGTCTTGTCGGCGGAGATGCGCTCTCGGAGCGTCTTGTGCCCGGTCTGGTAATCCTCTTTTTGGCTGTCCGTGGGGCGAATATTCTCCAGGAAGTCGTCGAAGTACGTGGGAAGTTCCATGGAATGCGCTACCTCTCTAGTCGCGTTCGGCGCGACTTATACTCAATCAATCGATTCGGGGCGGGAACGATAGCGACGGCGTGTAGGCCCCCGGGGCGCCCGTGTCGAAATCGTACTCATACAAGGTGCAGCGTCCCAACACGCGGGCCCGCTGACCCAAATAGAACAGGAGGGTGTTCGGCGCGGCGGAGAAGATGTGCAGCAGCCTGCGGCGCTCTGAGGTCGTGCGATGGCGCTTCAGGTGGTCGCAGATCCGATCCACGATCTCCTTGGCGTGCCCACCATCGGTGATCGTGCGGTCGCCTGATCCCGCCGGCGGCGCGACCGTGACGATGCGCCCGACATGGGGGAGATTGGTGGTCACATAGTCCTCCACGTCTGCCTTGATATGGTGGGTCGCTGCGATAGCCAGTGCGACATCGTCGCCTGTGCCGTCCACGAGATGTTCAGTGAAGGTCCACTGCGGGTACTCCCGCACGTCGTGTAGATGCGGGGCCCATATGCGAGGGCCCTCCGCCGTCGCCTGGATCGACACGACATCCACGCCGAGCTTGGTTTCGAGGCGATATCCGGCGGCGAAGGCCACCGAGCCCAAGGCGGGGAGTTGCAGATGGATACGCTGGTGGTCGCGGATGATGTCGTCGAGGAAGGTCGCGACGCGCGCGAAGACGCCGCTGTGCCAAAGGTCATCCGAGAGGATACGCCGGCCGTCGAAGTGTTCAATCAGGCACAGCATGGCATCGGTTTCCTCCTGTAGCTGCTCCGTGCCGCGCGCAAAGCTCCGGATACCCACCTTGTACCGAGGTTCTTCCGGTAACGACAGCCCACGCCACAATCCCTCCCGTCGCGCAATGTCTTCGATGTCGGTCCGCGTGAACCCCGTCCTCCCCTCACGCAGGAGCTTACCCGGCAGCTGGTCGTATGGGTTGCCGCGGTGGTCCGCGGAAACCGGGGCGAGGCCGGCGCCGGGGAGCGCCAGGTTGAGGACGCGGCCCAGGTAGTCGAACGTCGGGCCGTGCAGGAGGCGTAACGGGCGGAGGATAGTCTCCAGTTCGTCGTCGTGGTCCAGCCCTAGGTGCTCCCGCCACATCGTCCGCACCTTGCCCCGCTCTGATCGCTCCGTCCCCTGGCTCAAATCCTCCCAAATGAGTCGACCGTCGTCGAGCGAATGCACGTCCCCCAAGACGTCATGATGGTCGATGGGCCATGGCGAGTACACGATCAGGCGTACGCCGGACCCGTCGGCGGCCAGGCGCTGCTGCGCCTCCTTGATACGTTGCAAGAGCGAAACGGACGATGCATTGATGAAGGCGGGCGTAATCAGTGCGGCGGCAGTGAGGGCGCCGTTCGACCTGACGTGGAACTTCACCTGGAAGTGATCGGCAACCAACGGATCGCCATATTCGTCGACCATGCCCGTCCGGTAGGCTACCCCGACATCGTCGAACGCTTTGGCGCTGTCCTCCTCGTACGCGACACGCTCGATGAACATGTCCTCGTGGAACAACCCGCATGCCTGCCACCAGAACACGCGCGCCTGATACTCATCACCCCGCATGCGGGCTGTAACCGCCTTCACCATGGTTGGTCGTTACCGTCGCTTTCTTTTCATCTGGTTCACTGTTGCCAGTGAACGTACGATCAAGAAATTTAGCCGATGCGGACATACTCGTACTCGACACCACCGGTCGGCGCTATTCGCTCTCGGCGGAGCAGGTAGCCTTCCTCCCAGAGGTCTTTGAGCTTGTTGCTGGCGTTCGGCACCTTGATGTCGAGCGCGCGCGCCGCCTCGCCGGCCGTGGCCGCGCCGACGGAGAGCACATGGTCCAGCATCGCCCGTTTCCCTTCGCCGGGCTGCGGCCCCAGGAGGCGATGCCCGTTGTTCGCCCAGACGAACAGGGGTTGGTCGCACCGCTCGGCGGCCGAGTCCCAATTCTCGAGCACATCCTCGTCCTCGACCTCGATGAGGTAGAAGCCTCGCCGCGCGCGGAAATGCTTGGCAAGCTCCACCACCGCCGTCCGCGGGAACGACACGTCGGTGTGCGTGATCCCGCGCAACGAGATGGCGAACAGGATTTGCCCCCCCTTCTCCTCGACAAACGCGCGCAACGCCTCCTGCACCCGGTGCCCGAGGGAATGCCCCCACGCATCGGATGTCGCTAGGTAGTCCCGGAGGACGATGTGCGCCGCTTTCTGGTTCATGACCTTCAGTGTAGCAGATGATGGGGGCGCTAGTCAAGGGGGATGGTGAAGCAGAAATGGGTCCCGCGCAGGGGGATCGTGTCTTGGTAAGCTCCCGATGGCGCCTCGGACACTACGCCCTGGGGCGAGACGGTCAACGCGCAGGTCTCCAGACGCAGGTCGATCATGGCGCCGCACTCCCTGGCATACTTGGCGCAGCTGTGCAGCCCCGCCCCGCGCGGCGATCCGTGGCGCGAGAGACCCCGCGCCAGCAGCCGATCGAGCACCTCAGCGTCGGCGTGACCGATCAACTCGCGGGCATCGCGCTCAAGGGCCGGACCGATTGTATTCAATAGCCCGACGCCGCTATCGGAAACGACGATCCGCGCTTTGCTCGCCGCAGCATAGACCTGTAGCGCCGCGAAGCCGTCCAACTCTGTCTGGCTGTGCTCGTAGACGTTCTCGATGAGTTCGCTGAAGATGGTGTACGTAGCTTTCTTGATCCGCCTAACCGCGGGATCCTGGAGCGTTCCCCCCACCGCGGCGCACAGCTTCGTCGATAACGCCATCGGCACGCCGTCGACACTCGCATGGTCGGCGGGCGAAATGGCCGTGAATTCGACCAGCGACCCACTCGTCCCCTCCCGGGCCATAAGCACCGCGTCGTCCGGCCGATCGGGCAATACACGGACACCCGGATGGAGGAGGCGGACGAATCCGGCCCTGTTGAGGTATCCCAACGCGCCGTCGGGGTCGTCGAAGGTCAGGGTGACCGCGCAGCCAGCGTCGACCTGCTGATTGACCAGGGAGAGGAGCCGCGCTCCGGCATCGACCATCACCTTGCAGCCGCCTGGGAAGTGATACTCGACATGCCTGCTGCCGCCCTGCTCGATGCATGCGGTCTTCAAAGACCGCTCCCACATGTGCCCATCGACCCAGATGGGGGGTAAGTCGATCCGCCGTCCCTCCGTCATCGGTAGACAATCCTTTCGGGTTGACCAACCGGCCGCACGACGCCGTGCGCGATGAGCCTCGTGAAATGGTCGGCGACCGCGCTCGGCATCCCACCGCCGCGCACCAGCAGCCCCAACTCCATGTTGAGCGTCAGGGCATAGGCGGTCAGATTGGCGCTCGATACGAACAGGATGTCCGCGTCAGCCACGGCGCATTTGACGTGGAGTGACCCATGACGTCCCTGGCCGTCCGTCGGGCGGCGGTCCAGGGGCCAGACGTAGACCGTCGCCAGCGCGATGACGCGATGTCCGAGGGCGTTGATGGCGCTGTAGGCGATCTTACCGTCGCTCTCGTCCGGCGACTCGACGATGACGCGGATGCGCACCCCCCGCTCGGCCGCACGCGTCAAGGCGCGGGCGATGGCCGGCAGGGCAATTGCATCTAAATTCGCTTTCGCGCTATTGTGAGACATGTTTATCAGGAATGATGCGACCTATGCGGCCGAGAATCCCGCGATTGGCTCGTATAGACACGCGGCCGCGCTTCTACGTGGGACGAAAAGGCGATGCATGACGCGGTACTGCCGTACGACGGCCTAGATGTGGGCCTCTCAAGGCCCGAAATTTAGATGCGATTGCCCTGCGATGGCCGGCACGTCGTAGGCGGCGAACGTGACCACCGTCAACGTCTGGTGGGCAGCCTCAATCACCTCAAGCAAGGCCTGATCGGTCCGGCGTAAAGGCAAAGCGTCGGGGTTGGGGCCGGTCCAGACGAGTTCAGTCGACGTTTCGGCGCGGTGAGTTGCCGCCGCATAGGCTGCCGTGCGTAAAGCGTACGCGACGGCGACGGGGGGCGGAGCGGGGTTCTGCGCGGCCCATCCATCCATAAACTGCCCGACAGCCGCTCGGTACGGCGGCTGCGCCACATTGGCAACGACCTGCGCGCGTGCTACCGAGGACATCTCCGACGCCTGATTCTCGATCGCCGTCGCCACGTGCAACGCGACGGTTTCGGGCACCACCTGTGCCAATTGCAGGGCGAGGCGCGGAAGGTCAGGCGTCTGTACGACGAGCATTATCCGCTACCTTTCGGGGAAGAAGGCGTGGCCGCTCGTCGTCATTGTGTTGACCAACAGCGACCGGTCAAGGTACTTGTTACCCCGCTCGCACGACGTTTCTGGCACGAACAGGCAGGCGTGGCAGGCGGCGCCGTGCAGGCTGTTGCCCTGATGCACCGGATGATGCTCGGCGCATAGCGGATCAGATGCGCAGAGTCGCACACCTTCGAGCGCATCGCGCAGATGGCGTGCGAGGATCTCTGGCTGCCCGAGACTGACGAGTCCACCTAGCGTCCCCTCACTATCCGGCGCTGCGGTGTAGATGAGGACCCCGGCCATCGGTCCATCATCCGCATCAGGCGACCGTGCGTAGATACGCTCGCTGATACTCGCGGCCGTGTAGCCGCACTCCAGGACAAGTTGCCGCATCAGGGCGTGCGCAAGCGAGTGCAACAAGATATACCGCATGCCCGGGAACCCCTGCGGGTCGAGATTACGTAGCGCGCGCCACTCTCGATGGGCGGCACGGAACGCAGCCTCTCCGTCTTGCAGCGCCTGTCCAGCCTCCCACGCCTGGATAGCGTCCTCATCAAATTGGAGGAAGACACCTTCGCCCCGCACCTCGGATGCGGGCACCCAGGATGGCGCTTTCCGCGACAACGGCGCGATGCGGTCGCGCGGAAAATCCTCGACATCAGCCAGGTCGCCGGGCGATTCGATACGCGTGAAACCGATGAGTGCCCGCACCTCGCGCAGGCGCTCGGCTAGGACGACCTGATCGATGAGCGCGCGGAAGCCCATGGGCGGTTCTACCGGTATCAAGCGAAAATCGGCCGCGTTGCGCTGCGGGTCGGGATGCGACAGGACGGCCCACTCCGGCACGCGCAACGACACCGTATCCGTCGCGGGGGCATCCTGCCCCAATCGATGCGCCTCAACCGCCGCCCAAATCTCATCGTCGTCGTAGGCGGCGAGGGATGGCAATTGGTCGATAGCGCGGAAGGCGCGCAGGACATCGATAGAGGCCGCTTTCTCCAGCACTGTCCACGCACCCTCGATGAGGTGCTGCAACTTGCCCGAGGCCGTTGGGATGGCAAACGCCGACATCGTTACGGGAAACCATGTGTTCGACGCGCCCAATAAGATGGCGCGCAATGGTTCTTTACAGCCTTTAGGCTCAACGTCGCGTAAGTGTGGGCGACGGCCCCGACACCCCGGCAAATTGAAGCGACCATCGCGTCCAAACCCCTCGGCGAGGATGCGGCTCGCCCCGCAGATGTCACAGCGCACATTGACGCTGGTCGCTTCCCCCGGAACTGGTGGATCGACCAGGCGCAGGACGGCCTTGCATCCCTCTTTCCCTTTGTGCACGAAGGGAACCCAGGGGAAGTCGTCGAGGTGCCCATGGGTACAGGCGGCGAGAAAACGCGAGGGCAGCACGGACGGTGGGTTGCCCGGCTTGCTGCAATTTGTGTGAACATAGCGTGTGCGGTCGGAGTGGTAGCGATTAACCTTCAACTCGAACAGGTCCGAGTCGAGCGGCGCGAGCAGACGACACCAGGGACAATACATCCATTGGGGAAAAGGCGCTACCGGCACCCCGATCGATGCGGACACGTCAAAGGGGTTAAACGTGGAGACGTCGGTCTCGGGCGGAATGGGGGGTGCAAGCAGTCGTTTCACGCCGCTGCCGACCTGAGTACGGACGGCGGCCAGGAGGCGATCCTCGCCGATTTCGGTGGCGTAGGCCGTTTCCCAATCATCCAGCCCCATCAGTAGGGCCGAGAGGTTTGGCAGGTCGAGCAGCGCGCCCACACCGAACGAGAAGAGTAATTGGCTCGGACGCAGGTCGCCCACCTTCGTCTTACGCGGCGCCTTGATCGTCGTCGTCATACGTCGTCCTCATCCATCGTGTCGTCCCCCTCATCGTCCAGATTATCGGCCGCGTCGGCCAGTGCGTGATCGCCGTCCTCGCGGCGGTAGGTCGTCCGCGCCCAGCCCGGCGCGTCGCCGAGCGAGCCCTCATCGAGCATGAGACCGACGGTCGGCTCGACATCGCGCAATGAGTTGAGCACCGTGAACCGTTCCCACGCTTTCAAACTTGGCCGGAGCAGGAGCCCTTTCGTCAAACCATCTTTCTCGGTGCGGTATCCGAGAGACTGCGGGCCCGTAGCGCCGGCAGCGGCGAGCCAATCGTCGAGCCGGGCCTCCAGTTCAGCGGCGACCGTATCGCGCGCGGCGCCATGAATCTCCGTGGTACGCGCCGTGATTGTCTCGACCGCAGCACGCACAGACAGGTGGTCGCGGCCGATATGCGCGGCGTCTTTGTTGCCATTGAATGTTGTGCCGGAGAGACGCACGAGGGACACGAGTAACGCCGACAGTCCCCGATCGATGGCCCGCGATGCGAACGGCGTGATGGAGAGAGGTTCAACGTGCTGATAGAAGGTGGCGTGGTAGTGTTCGAATCGCTCGTAGTGAGACAGGTCACGTGGGCGCGCCCAGTTGAAGACGGTGCAGACGAGGCCGGGGAACGTACGCCCCACACGACTGGTCGCCTGGATGTACTCCGACGTCGACTTCGGTTGCCCGGCGACGATCATGAGGCCTAACCGCTTCACGTCGACACCGACGGAAATCATGTTGGTGGCGAGCAGGACATCAATCGGCCGTGGCTTATCCTTATGTGGCGCCCCCGTCGTTTTCCCGGTCCGCTTCCCATCTACCGCGGGATCGAAGGCCTGTTCGAGCCGGTCTAGCAGCGTAGGGATATCGGTTGATGACATGCGCGAGGTCATTTCTTCCAGGACCGGCGACCGCCGTCGCGCTAGCCCGCGCTCTTCCGTCTTCTGGAGACGAGAACGCACGTCGTCCTCGACGAGACGACGCATGCCGCCCAGTTCACGCATGGAGTTGAAGTAGCCGACGAGTGTCATCCACGCGTCAGAGTCGTCGCCGTACTTCTCGAAAAGCTGCTGGGCCGCCGCCAGATACGCGACGTAGACGCGGATAAGAACCGCTTTGAGGCGCTTACCGGGCGCACAGATGCCGATGTAGACACGCCCCGGATGCGTGTCATCCGACGGCCGTTGCAACGAGAAGAAGTTGTCTTCGACATCGAGGCCCTGCGGAGGGAAGATCTCGACGCGCCGCATGAAGAGGCTATGCACCTGATCCTTCGCCTGGCGAATCGTCGCGGTCGAGGCGATCACCTTGGGGCGAACCGTGTGTCCATCGACCTCCCAGGTGGCGAGCTTATCGACGGCCGTTTCGTAGAGGCCAACGAGGGTGCCAAGCGGGCCGCTGATGAGGTGCAGCTCATCCTGGATGATGAGGTCTGGTGGTCGTAGCGGTCCGCAGTTCTGTGTCGTCGCCTTGGGTAGTCCATTTCTGGCCGGGTGGCTGTCGCTGTCCTCCATGTCCGCCGAGCGGAAGCCATGGCGCGTGCAGTATCCCGTCACCTGACCGAAGAGCATTTCGGTCGCCCTATTCCACGGCATCTGCGCGAATTTGTCGACGGTGGCGATGAGCAGGCTAGGCAACAAGCGGTAAATCTCTTCGTCGACCACGACGATGGGGAGTCCTTCACCGGACGCCTGCCGCTCACTGAAGATGCATGTGCCAAAGGTGTCACCGCAGTACATAAGAGTCCGCCCACGACCACTTCCGAACGGCTCCACCTTGATGTGGCGCTTGGGATCAATCGCCGTGCCGCACCAGGGGCAGTTGGTCAACTGGGCTGGGGACCCACTCCCGCCTGTGCCACCAGCCTTGTAGCCAGAGCCCCGGATCTCTTTGATGTACTCGTCGGCCTGGGCCGTCTTGTTCGGCGTCGTGCGTTGGCCGACCCACAGTCCGATGCGGAAAGGCGTGTCGCCCCAGCGACGGTCGCCGTGGGCAAGGGCCTCGCGTCGGATGCTCTCGCAGGCGCAGATGAGGGCCGCGGCGCGCTGCGTCTGCTGCAACGTGAGCAGGCGTAGCGTGTAGCGCATCAACACGGCGATGCCATGCTCGCCGTCACGGCCGGCCACCGTCCCTTGCAAGCGCCGGATACCCAGCGTATACGCCGTGAGGCCCAGGTACGCCTCCGTCTTCCCGCCGCCCGTGGGGAACCAGAGCAAGTCGGCCACCGCCGATGCATCCAGGCGACGATCCCTGTGCGTCAGATCCGTGATGCCAGGCAGATTGATCAGGATGAAAGCAAGCTGGAAGGGACGCCACCGCCGGTTGCCGGGGATGTCGATATCGGCCAGGCTACACGGACCTTGACGGCGGCGCTCCTCGGCAAAGAGGGAGTGGGTCCGCTGCAGCCACATGGAGCGATTCATGAAGCGGAAGGCGTCGGCCGCCGTGGCGTCGTGCACGAGGAGTGCGATGCCCGCGCGCATCCGTGCCAGAGCCTCCTCGCAGCGATCGATGGCGGATCGCGCCACGTCGGCATGGCCGTCCAGCCCGCTGTCCGGGTTATCGACGCGTTGCCGCTGCGTCTCGATCCAGGAGGCATACGCGTTGGGCAGCGCCTGTAACCGGTCCACGAGGTGCGCCGGTGGCGTCTCAGCCAGGGTCTTCATGTCGAGCGTGAGACCGGCAAGGTCCGCGATATCCTCCACTGTCGGGGCGTCCGTGCGCACAACCTCGTAGGATGGGACGGCACGCGTCGACACCCGCACGGCGCGATCCGTCGCGTCAGGGGCCGTGTCCGCATGGACCGCAGTGCCGTGGCCGATGGCGAATTCGACGCGACGCCGGTAGGTCATGGCTAGCGCCCGCTGCTCCGCTTTGACAGCTTCATCCAACGGGCCGTGGTCATGGAGGTGCGGCCGGCTGCGGAAGATGGCCCCACCGTCTGGAGCGGTCGCCGCCAATTCAGCCTGAAAGAGCCAGGCGCGATCCTGATTCTTACGCGGCTCGTTTTGCCCGTTCACCAGGAACAGGGTGACAATCCAGTCGCCATCCAATTGCCGCACCAGCCCGCGCACGTATACCTCGGGTTGCTCGTCGTATGGTTGCCAATTGGTGAGAGGCCCGACAGACAGGTGGATCGGTGGGGATACCGCCTCAATCTGCTCTCGACGCCACACCATTTTGGGCGCACCTGTCTTGGGCGTTACGAGCGTTTCACTGCGCTCCTTATGGTAGCGGCCCCATCGCGCCGTGACCACGATAGCGGTGACGTCTCCGGTGACCGTGAACGTCATCCCGAAAGAGGAGGGCGACATCGACCGCACCGCCGTCGTGTTGACGTCAGCCTGCCCCTCCTCGGGCGTGCCGGCTGCCGTGACAGCCAACTCATCGTCCTCTTCCGGCTCCAACTGTTCGCCGTGCGGCGCCAACATGCCAACGAGGTAGCGATCCCGGACTGAGTTTTCAGCAATCTCTTCGTCGATCCCGCCCGCCGGCCCAAGCAGATCCTGGAGCACCACCCGCTCCAATTCATCGCGCAGCGCGCGCTTCGATGGCTTGGTGAGAACAGCAGGGGCGGAAGCCACCACAGGCACGTCACCGGCAGCACGCCCCGCGCCACTGCGTACTGGCTGTGCGACGTTCACATCGTCTATCGGAGCGTCCGGGGGACGTAACGTTATTCCAGGTCGGACAGACTCAACCCGCGCGCGCAGCCCCTCTGGGAGCGTCTGTAGGCCCAGTCCGTCGGCATGCCGCGTCGGGTCGACGTCTGAGAGCAGAGATGTGAGGGCATCGCGATCAGCCACACGCACGTCGCTCCAATCAAGCGATGTCTCACCATCGACGAGGCGTCGGTTCAACTCGTAGATGTCGATAGTATTGCGCAGGATGCGCGGCAGGCGGTCGACGGTCATCAGGTACTCCTTGTTTCTATCGCCCTACCACGCGAGCGCCATCTGATCGGTAGTTGCGGTCTTGCCGCGTTTCCCTGGCTTCTTGCCATTCTTAGCATGCAGTCCCAACGCGACTTCCTGCTTGTATCGTTCGTGGTTAAGTGCGAGTAAACGCCCTAGAACTTCGCGGCGAGCTTCCTCTGAAATGGTGTAGCGCAGCCCCTGCTTCGTTTGATGGAAGCCGTGATTGAGATCTAGGTCATTCCAGCCGTATGCCGATGACACGGCATAGTCCATCTCGACTTGCAGGTCGCGCAGCTTAGCAATGTCTTCATCCCCCTCATCCGGTGTATGAAAACGGTTGTAAGTTTTGGTCAATCCTTGCTGCCGAGCGAGCATAATGGATTGGCGATGCGTATAATAGCGATCACCGATACCGTCAAGTATTTGGGGAGAAGGGGGGAAAGAAAACGTGTCGAAGCAATCCGACGGGGAGTAGTTTAATCGCGTTTCTAGTTGTGACGAGTAAGCTCGTGACCAACATTCATGGAAGTTGGATTGTAAGACCGTAAATCTTCCCCAATCATCGATTGGGAACACCACCAGTCTGTGCGCGAACACTTGCTCGGCAGGAACAAATGCAAATCCTACATGGTGAGTGACAATACAAAGAACCAACACTCGCTCCATACTTGCGATGGTGGTGTACAGGTTGGTTGTGGGGCGGGCAAATTGCCACCATCGCCGCGCGCGATCTTTGGCAGTTGCATCACCTGAAGCTAACCTATCTCGATCCGGCTTCACCTTTTCACGTACGATGGACATGCAATCAGAGTACGACGCGGCTTTCTCTAAGGACCAATCCCTAAAATTTATTACCCATCGGCTCGGCGATTGATCGGGGCGCGAGTTCAAATCCTCGCCGTTGAGGTAGGGAAAGAGCACATCGCGGTTACGCGGGTCCTTGTCGATCAGCGTATGGGCCTCCTTGGGTGTCAACACGAACCCCATGCCGAGCACGTAGGAGCCAATGAAGGATTTGCTCTCATTGGTGGCAAGCCGGTAGGGATTTCCCTGCATGACACCTGGTGGCGTGAGGTACGGTGTGATGCCGTCGACTGCTCGGTCGTCGAGAACGTAGCCTCCTTTCCATCGGCTACGTCGCCCCCACACATGCACCATCTCTAGGTTAGCCTGGCCCGGCCACGGACGACCGGACATAGCACGGGTGATCGTACACCCGCTAGTGGTAAGTTGGTCAAGCCCGACCTCGCGCGTGTCCCCTTGGGCGATGGTGTTAGTAGAGATGAGGCCGAAGGCGCCTTCAACCTGCAGAAGATTCCTCGTACGCAAAAAGAAATAGGCGCTGTAGTCGGCGCTACCGCGCTTGCCGCCGGCCACATGATCCACGAGATAGTCGCGGTAATCGGCGCCGAACGAGCCGGTGATACGTTGACCACCCACAAAGGGCGGGTTGCCCACCAATGCATCGAAGCCGACTGGGTCGTCCCAAACACTGTCCGCGACGAAGACTTCGGGGAACTCTAACGGCCAGTGAAAGGGATGTCGGTTGTCAAGCAAGACGTTAGCCTCGCGGTGCAGGGATTCGATGGCCTCATGGTCCTTGGCGAGGATGTGGGGAGCGAAGGGCGCCCCACCGGACTCCGCGATACCCTGTTCTTCGCCAGACGCGAGCGCCAGCACGAATTTGTCGAGTAGGCGCTGGCTCTCCGCCTCCTGCTTGGCTTCGCTGCCGCCTCCCAGGGCAATGCCGACGAGGATGTCACCGCCTACCTTGAGCACCTCAAGGGCTCGTTCGACCCGCTTTAGCAGGCGCTCCTTGTGATGCACCGTTTCGGCGTCGCGATCCGGCATCGTCGCGATCTCGCGACGCAACGTGATGGCCTGCTGCAACGCGCGCTGCACCGGTATGGACATGAAAGGTATGGGCCTATCCTTGTCGGAACCGAGGCTCCACTGACCTAACGATCGTACATCGACGCCGAGTAGGGCATCGCCAGCCTTGAGGGCATGGTCAAGGAACGTAAATGGGCGGTCCTTCTGCACGGTGACCAGCCACAGAGAGAGTTTGGCCATCTCCACAGCCATGGGGTTGATGTCAACACCGTAGAGACATCGCTCGGCGACGAGGCGTCGCGCCGCGATAAGACGCTCCCCAGGGTCGCGCGGTAGCAGTACCTCATCCGGCGTACCCTCCGCTAGATCACCTTCAGGACTGACGACAAACGAGCCTGGGTGCTGTAGCTCGGCGTCGTCCCATGCCTCCACCAGTCGATCTGCCAGGTAACGGCATGCGGCCACCAGGAACGCGCCGGAACCCATCGTCATGTCACAAATATTCAGGGCGAGCAAGTTCTTGGCCGACCGCAAGCACCATGTGTCGCGGGGCTGACCATCGGACGGCCCGTCGTAGACCAGGGGCTCAAGCGTATACTGGACAATGGGTTCAGTCAGGCTGCGCGGTGTGTAGTGGGTGCCGGTACTGCGCCGGTCGTTGCCCTGCGTGACGTAGACGCTACCCTCCACGATAACAACGGGGTAGCCCATCGTGTCGTCGCGCAGCAGCCCGGCGAACGGCATCACACGGTCGTAGAGCGCCCGGTTGTTTTCGCAGGCTGCCATAAGGCGTTGCTCATTGACGACCTGTGGCTCCAGCGCCCGGACCAACGCTTTCTCCGATCGGCCCGTCTGCTCTTTCAGGTAGATGACGAGGTTCGTATCGCCGTCGCGTTCCTGTCGTCTTTCCACCTCTGTCAACGCGATCTCGGGCTCACGGTCCTTGCTTCCGGTGAGACCGAGGATGGGTTCATGGGCGCGTACCGCTGTATGATCGAGCAGTCCTTCGTACACATGACCAATCTGCTCGATGTCGAGCGCACGGAACGAGAGCAACCGCGCCTCGGCAGGGCCGCCCCCTGGGGTGCGGACGCGTAGCACCTGCAGCGCCTCTAGGAGGTGCAGCACGGTCCGATTGTGAATGGCCACCGACACAGCCGGGGTATCCCGCCAACTTGTTCCCTCCCCACGACCCTCCAGAAAGGGAAAACGGTCGGGGTCGAAGATTGTGCCACCGTACGCCGGCAGGTTCAGTTTGTCGTGTCTGACGCCCCCGTAGACCGCCCGAAACGTGGCAAGCAAACGTGCCCATGCATCTTGACGATGCTCCATGACATCTTCCCCATCACGGTCGGCCGTGGCGCGCAACTGGGCGCGCAGCGTCGACACGGCGTACGACTCGTCATACACCGCCTCACCGAGCCGCAGCATGCCGCGCTCCTCGGCCGCGAACAAGAAGACAAGGCGCATCATCACGGTCAACGCCGCTTGGTACAGCGTCTTTTCGGCAACGTCGCGCAACAACACCCGCCCCTTGTCTTTGTCCGTGCGGTCGAGCGCCTGGATGAGGATCTCCACCGCCTCGCGCACCTGCTTGCCGAGTTGGTTGGTAACCTCTTGTTGGTCGGAGGCGCTGCGATCAAGCAGGACGTCCACGGTCTCCTGATCTGATACGCCGAAAAAGCGATACGCCGAAAGCAGGCTGCGGAACGCGCGCAGGGTTACGGGTTCATCGAGCCACAGTTGTGTATACCACGAAGCAAAGCCAGATGTTTCACGCAGGGGCGCGTTCACCAGCATCCATCGTTCCCCGTTGGTGACCAGGCCAAGACGCACGCCCGTCCCGTGCAGCAAGTCGACCATGCGCGTGGCTGGCGAGGCGCTCCAGCGATGGCCCGGCATGGCCTTCTCCAAATCCTGAGTCGGAGAGACTATCTGTACCAGCAGGCGTGGCTTGCCCGCGTCAGGCCTCCCCGATGGCGTGACGATGGACATATCTGGCCGCAACGTCTCGCCGTACTCCGGTATCGGGACCGCGAGACTTGGGGCGATGGCTTGCCCCTCAACGATGATGTCGTCCGGGAAACCGAGCGTCTGCCCGAGCACAAAACGAATCCACGCCTGAAAAATAGCCGGATCAGGTCGGCGACTTGCACCATTCTCCTCCCATTCACGTGCGGCCATGCGCAAGGTCGCCATATGCGCGGAGTCGTGCGCCTCGAGCCCCTGTGGGAAGGCGTCGACTAACACAGGCATGGACAGGAATGAACCCGAAACCTCGACCAGCGAGAGCCAGTCGGCGTGATGGCGGCCGATAGACATTTACAGAGCCTCTCTACGAGCGATGGATGTGGGAATGAGATAGGTGACCGCAACCGGAAACAGATGCGCCGTCGGCTCGGCGTAACGCGCTTCGATGGCACGGCGCTCACGCTCAATCTCTGCCGGGATCTCGTCGGCGCGTGCGCGCAGCGCGTCGACGTTGCGCTGGAATTGGTCCTGCTCCGCTGTCGTGAAGAGAGCCAATTGTTGGATCTCCGGTTCATCGAGTTCGGCCAGGATGCTCTTGCGCAATTCGGTCAGGATAGCCTCGCTGTCGCGCGCTTCTTTCACCGCGCGGTCTTGCAGGAAACGCATCAGGCCGGCCATGCGGTCATTCATGCGTGCCTGGAGGGCACTCTGCAGAGCATCGGCGTGCTGAAACCAGGATGAGGCTAGGCGTTCTTGTGTTCGCGGGGACGCGGCCTCGTCGGTCGCGCCTCCCAGGGCCATCTGCACCTCGCCGACGTTCAGCCGGGAGAACCGTCCACCGTCCCGCAATCGTCCGCCCGCCGTGAGTATCTGCTCGTGAAGGCGTTGACCGTCACTCCCCAAAGCGACGAGTCGGGCATGTGCGAAAACGGCCGGGGTGTCGAGGACGCGATCCGGCACGACGCGCGCGGTGACGCGATGCAATCGTGCGGTGTCGGCCGATGACCATACTTCGGCGCGGAGCAAGCGCAGGCACATCTGCACCAGACGGTGGCCCAGGTGCGCAAGCACGACGTCATCGCGCCCCTCGATCAGGTCATGGTCGAAGACGATCGGGCGAATGTCGCCCGTATGTGGGTGACGCAAACCTTCCGTGCATGAGGCCCAACTCCCTGTCAGCGCCGGCACATGGAATGCTGGGGTACGCGTGCGACGGCCAGTCGGGTCGGGCCAGAGTCCCGGTACATCGGCCGGGATGAGCGGTGGCTGTCCCGCGAGGGCCAGGCCAATAGATACCACCTGCTCGATATTCTCAGGAGAGACGTTCAGGTCGCGCTTGCTGGTCTGCATCTGGTCGTGTAGGCGCTCGATGCGCTCACGCAATTGCCGTTCGACGCGGAGCATCGCGCGGATCGCGCCGGCGTCGCGCTCGGCCGTCGCCGTCTCCAGATAGGCGCGCCGCCCGAGCATGGCCTGCTCGACCTGCGTCGCGATCACTGGACCGACCTTCCCCAAATCCTCACGGATGGTCTCGACTTTGCGCGCCGCGCGCATCAAGAACTCCAGATCGTCTTCCAGGTCGCCTGGCTGACGTGTCGCACTGATACTGCGCGCATCGTACCCCTGACCGACGAAGTGATAGACCAACACCTCCTTGGCGCGCTGCCCGTGGCGGTCGATGCGCCCGTTGCGCTGCTCCAAGCGGTTAGGATTCCACGGTATCTCGTAGTGGATCAGTCGGGAGCAATGGTTCTGCAGGTCAATGCCCTCGGAGGCAGCGTCCGTGGCGAGCAGGATGCGCACGGGCGACCGGTCGGGATTGGCCTGGAAGGCCGCTTTCACCCGCTCGCGCTCCTCCGTGTCCATACCACCGTAGAGCATCAGCAATCGGTCGCCGCCACCGAATCCATGCGACGTCAAGTGTTGCATCAGCCACTTCTGGGTGTCGCGGTACTCCGTAAAGATGATGACGCGCTCGTCCGACCACACGCCGCCGGGCTTGATCGTCTTGTCTAACCACGCGAGCAACTCGTCGGCTTTGCTATCGGGACGCGCTGCGGCTGCGGAGGCCCACGTCCGCAGCTCGCCGAGCAATGCCTCTTCCTCGCCGGTCAACTCCTGGAAGAGGGTAGTCGCCGCCATGACGGCTTCATCGGCGCTCTCTGTGAAGATATCGTCGTCAGCGAAATCTTCGTCGACACCCTCGATCTGACGCCGCAAGACGCCAAGGGAGGGGACGATGTGATGGGGGCGTGCCTTCCTGCGCGCCGTCCTCACCGTTTCCTCATGCTTCGCTAGAGTCGTGGCGAAGGCGGCTGGCGACGAGAACAGGCGCTTCTTGAGCAATTTCAGGACGAACTCGGTGGCAACGCGCTCTGTTTCATCGCCCGCGCGTCGCTGGCGGCTCTCAGTGTAGGCGTGTAAGAGGTGGTGCGCCCGCCGCTCGGCGTCCGTGTAGGGGACCTCGATGGCGTCGAGCATGCGCTGCGGGAAGCGCGGCTGGCCGTCGAAGTCCACGATATCCGGCTTCAGGCGCCGCACCATCACCGCCGCCAGTTGGTCTGGGTCGGGGCGCACACCTCGGGCAAAACGCTGGTTGTCAAGCATCTCTAGCAGCGCGGCGAAGCTCTCCTGATAGCCGTTGTGTGGCGTCGCCGACAGGAATAGCTTGTGCTCGAAGTGCGGCACGAGCGCGCGGATGGCGTGCGTCCGATCCGAGTCCGTCGCGTAGCGTCCACTGCCCGAGGGGGCCACGTTGTGCGCCTCGTCGACGATTAAAAGGTCGAACGTGCGTGGGAAGATGGGCTCGCCGGGGCCGGGCAGCACCTCTCGGAACAAGCGCATCGGCCGTTCGCGCTTGAGGTAGTCGATCGATGTGATGAGCCGCGGGAAGTGCGTCCACGGGTTGACATGTAAGCCCCGGCTGCGCCGCAACTCTTTCATTAATGTGGCATCAACGATACGGAAGTCGAGGCCGAACTTGTCGCGCATCTGATCGCGCCACTGGATTTGTAGCGACGAGGGGCACACGATCAGTACGGAGTGAACACGCTGGCGCAGGATCAACTCCTGGGCCACGAGGCCAGATTCGATGGTCTTGCCAAGGCCGACGTCATCGGCGATGAGCAGGTTGACGCGCGGCATCTGTATCGCGCGCACGACCGGATCGAGTTGGTAATCCTCGATGGCAATGCCAGAACGGAACGGCGCCTGCAACGCGTTAACGTCGGCCGACGAAATGGCCCCCCATCGTACCGCGTCGAGGAAGGCATCCAGCCGGCGCGGCTCATCGAAGCCGCGTGTGGGGTCAGGTAGGCGTCGTCCTTCATAAATACGCGCACCCGGCTCGATCTCCCATACGACCCGCAGTTCGTCACCGAGCGCGTCGTCTTCAACCGAGGAGAGCGTAACGAGGTGCTGAACAGGAGCGTTCCCGTTGGACGTGAGAGGGTCAATGGGAAGCCCGGACGCAATGACATCTTGAACCACGAAAGAGCGTCGACGTACCTCGACCAGTTGGCCCGGTTCCGGCACTGCCACGACAAAAGCGGTGTCCACTCTCTCTCCAATGCGCGCTTCCACCACTACGTCTTTCCCCTCACGACTTGAATGATACTATCCACGGAGATGCACACCACTAGTCCACGATCCGACACGGGTGGATATGCTTGTTAGTAGTGTATTCACAGAATAGCCTGTGGCGGAAATACCGTCGATAGGCTAGTACTCTTCGACGGAAATCATTCTGCAAGGACGGATAGACTGAGTAGGTGAGGGAGGAAAGGGGCGGCCGGTGGCCGCTGTGCGGACACGACAGGAGAGGGACAGGGATGTCACGGGGGATACACCGGCGCAGTACGATCAGTGCGCGGCA